>Ga0208244_100706_pt1 | contig 26556 bp, 19 predicted proteins | sample SubbioCR12Aug_5A_FD_184828 | JGI IMG/M metagenome (GOLD analysis project Ga0208244, IMG submission 184828) | Serpentinite rock and fluid subsurface biosphere microbial communities from McLaughlin Reserve, California, USA - CR12Aug_5A (SPAdes) | ecosystem: Environmental > Terrestrial > Deep...
CCCAACTCCAAGGTCACAACCCGGTAGAAATCATCCTCTCTACCGCAAAAGAGGCATTGAAAGCTCGGTCAACGGACGAGATCTTAAATTGCCAGCTTATTCTTTTTTCAAAGAGCTAAAGTGATACGAATTTTAAATATTTGAATTTATTTCGAGTTTTCCGCCAGAGGCGGATCTGCCTTTGGCATGACGATATTCGGATTTCGGATTTATAAATTTCAATGGTCTTATGATCCACTTCCTTTATAATGTCATTCTGACCTGTTTTTTAATCCTCCATATCCCCTATCTTTTTCTACAAAGCCTCCTCGGGAAACAACCTCAAAAACTTTTGAAGGAGCGATTGGGTGGCTTTCCGGATCTCTCCTCAAAAAACCCGGTCTGGATCCATGCCGCTTCCGTCGGAGAGGTTCTCTGTTCTATCCCTCTCCTGAAGAAGATCAAGAAGGAAGTACCTGATGTTGACATTGTCCTGACCACGATGACCTCCACGGGCAACGAGACAGCGAAGAAACTCATCCCTGAGGCCGACTGGATACTCTTTTTCCCCGTTGACCATCCTTTCACCATACGAAGGGCCGTTCAAAAAATCAGACCCCGTCTCCTCCTCATTGCAGAGACAGAACTCTGGCCCAATCTTCTCCGTTTATGCGGCAGAAAGAAAATCCCCGTCGTCCTCTTCAATGGTAGGATTTCCGAGAAGTCATTCAGGGGATACCTCCTATTCAAATCTTTTTTTAAAAGATGTTTGAATAACATCTTCCTCTTTCTGATGCAGACGGAGGAGGACCGGAACCGGATCATCGAGATCGGCGTTCCACCGGACAGGACAGAGGTGGCAGGCAACATAAAATTTGATCAAGTCTTTCCATCCATCAACCTCGATGCAACGGTTGAACTATCCGCATCCCTTGGCCTTCTCGGAAACGAAGCCATCCTCATCGCAGGTTCAACCCATCAGGGAGAGGAGGAGATCTTCATCCAGCTTTTCAAAAACTTGAGAGAGACCGATCCCCACCTCATTCTCATCCTTGCCCCGCGCCATCTCGATCGCCTCGAGGAGGTGGAAAAGATTTTAAAAAACGAAGGCGTTTCATGGAAGAGAAGGTCATCCCTTTCCGGTCAGGGTAGAAACGATATCTCCGATGTGATTCTCCTTGACACCATGGGCGAATTGATGAGGCTTTATAGCCTCGGAACCATCGTCTTCATCGGCGGAAGCCTTGTTTCAATCGGTGGCCACAATCCCCTCGAACCTCTCTTCTTCAAAAAATGTGTCCTCTTCGGGCCGTATATGTTTAACTTCCTCGAAATCTCCCGACGTCTGATAGCAGAAGGAGGAGCCATTCTGGTAAATGACAGGGAGGGACTCTCTTCTCAATTGAGGCGACTCCTCTCGGATGAGAGAGCACGAAATCAGGTTGGAGAAAAGGGGTATCGATTTCTACAAAAACATCGAGGAGCCACTGAAAGAATCTTTGAAAAAATCAAACCCCTTTTAGTCACATAGTCGCATTGTCGTATAAGTAACAAAAGATTGTCATGCCGAACCTTGTGCTGAACTTGATTCAGTATTGTTTCGGCATCTCATTTTTTTTTGAATCCCAGATCCTGACACGCAGTGATGAACGAATGTGAATAAACGAGTTCGGGATGACAGGTCTGTGAAAGTTTAAATATTTTTTTCTTTAGATTCCATTTGAAACTATATGAACCACCGCATCGATCACATCCTTTATAAAAAAGACAAATCATTGGGAGAGAAGATTCTCCTCTCTCCTCTCTTTCTTGTTTCTCTCCCCTATGGATGGGCGGTTCGGGCGAGGACATTTCTTTATTCCCTCGGCCTGTTCAAAACAAAACAACTCCCCCGGCCTGTCATCAGCGTCGGAAATATCACAGTGGGAGGAACTGGAAAAACCCCCCTGGTAATGGCACTCGCTAAAGGGTTAATGGAGAGAGGTATACCCACGGCCATCTTAAGCAGGGGGTATCTCGGGAAGAAGGGATCGGGCCCGCTCGTGACCGACGGCCAGAATATCCTTCTTGCTCCGGAGGAGTCAGGCGATGAGCCCTTTTTCATGGCTAGTGTCCTCAAAGGTATTCCTGTTCTTATCGGAAAAGATCGGTTCAAAAACGGAGAGATGGTTCTTGAACGGTTCGCCGTCCGGGGGTTCCTGCTCGATGATGGTTTTCAGCATCTTCCACTCTATCGGGACTTCAACATCGTCCTTATCGATACGCATGTCGGGTTCGGCGATGGTCATCTCCTCCCAAGAGGCGTCCTGCGGGAACCCTTATCCCATCTAAAAAGAGCAGATATTTTTCTTCTGACAAAAGTCACAGATTCGGGGCAATGTGAATCACTCGATATAATGCTTAAAGAGATTCATCCTGCTTGCCCAATATTTCACAGCCATTACGAACCTAAGGGATTGATCCATCCCGACGGGAAGGTTGAACCGCTTCACCTCTTTAAAGGAAAGAAAGTTCTTGCCCTTTCCGGAATCGCTAACCCGGTTTACTTCTCTTCATTATTGAGAAAATGCGGAATGGAGGTAGCCGTAGAGATGATTTTCCCAGATCATCATCTCTACACCGCTCAGGATTTGACTTCTATCCTTGGAAAAGTTAAAGAGGCAGATTGGATTGTGACAACGGAGAAGGATATGGTAAAATTAAAAAGGTTACCCCTTGATTCCCTGCCCCTCCTGGCTCTTCGGATCGAAATGAAGATATGGGAGGAGGAAGAATTTTACAAAAGGGTAATGGAAGTTTTTGAGTTATGAGTTATGAGTTTAAAGTTCATTGTTCATAGTTTATCGTCCATCGTTTATCGTTCATTTAAGGAGAGTAAAGAATGAGTAAACTGGTTAAGATCTTTGATACGACGCTCAGAGATGGAGAACAGTCCCCTGGCGCCACGATGAATGTGGCTGAAAAGGTGAGAATCGCCGAACAACTTGAAAAGCTGAATGTGGATATCATCGAAGCCGGTTTTCCCATCTCTTCGGAAGGGGACTTTGAGGCGGTCAAAGAAATCTCAAAAAAGATAAAGCAATCTCAGGTGGCTGCCTTGTCCAGAACAAATTCCAAAGATATCGATCGGGCGTGGGAAGCAGTCAAGGGAGCCAAATATCCCCTGCTCCACACCTTCATCTCGACTTCGGATATCCATCTTAAACATCAGTTGAAGATATCGAAGCAGGAAGTGATCCGGATTGCCGGTCAGTCCGTTGCAAGGGCAAAACGTTATACGCCAAACGTCGAATTTTCAGCTATGGATGCGACCCGAAGTGATGTTGAATTTCTCTCTGCTGTCTGTAATGCAGCCCTCCAGGCCGGGGCCACCACGATCAACATCCCTGACACAGTAGGGTATGCCATCCCCTCCGAGTTTGGAGAACTCATCCAAACCCTGAGGCAGAGGCTGAAGGGAGTTGAGAAGGTAACCCTGAGTGTCCATTGCCATAACGACCTCGGCCTTGCCGTTGCAAACTCTCTTGCGGCCATCCAGAACGGTGCACGGCAGATCGAGTGCACAATCAATGGAATCGGTGAAAGGGCGGGGAATACCTCCCTCGAAGAGATGGTGATGTCTCTCCGAACGAGGAAGGACCTGCTCGGTTTTCATACGAGAATCATTCCCAGGCACATTTACACCACCAGCCGTTTGGTTTCGAAGATTACCGGCATGGTGATTCAGCCTAACAAGGCGGTTGTCGGGGCAAACGCCTTTGCCCACGAATCCGGAATTCATCAGGATGGCATCCTCAAGGAGAAACTGACTTACGAGATCATGACGCCGGAGTCCGTAGGAATTCCAAAAACCTCTCTCGTCCTGGGGAAACTCTCCGGAAGGCACGCCTTCAGGGAAAGGTTGAAAGAATTGGGATATCGTCTCCCCGAGGCGGATCTTGAAAGGGCCTTTGGGCGATTCAAACAGCTTGCCGACAAGAAACGCGATATCTTTGATGAGGATATTGAGTCGATCGTTGTGGAGGAGATTCTCCGGATGCCTCACCGTTTCAAGCTGGTCTACATCAACGTCGTCGCAGGAAATGTCACCGTGCCCACGGCCACTGTCCAGTTAGAGGTGGATGGGAAACTGATTCAGGAAGCGGGATTCGGCGATGGCCCTGTGGATGCCACCTTCAAGACGATCAAAAAGATCACCCGAACCCGGTCTCATCTTCTCCAATTTGCCATCAATGCCATCACCAGTGGCACAGAGGCTCAGGGCGAAGTGACGGTCAGGCTGGAGGAGAAAGGCCAGACCGTCATCGGCCAGGGTGCGGACACCGATGTGATCGTGGCCAGCGCCAAGGCCTACATCAACGCCCTCAACAAGATAGAATTCAAAAAGCAGAAACTGGTAGGAATGTAGACGTTAAGAAAAGGTTAAGGTTTAGGTGAGGGTAAACACTTAATTTTTCTCAACCTTAACCTCAGCCTCAACCTTCATTCTTTTTCCAAAAATAGGTGGGATATGAAAAAGAATGCTCCGATGACCATCACGGAAAAGATTCTTGCTGCCCATACGGGCAAAAAAGCGGTCGTCCCGGGCGAACTGATCGATGTGCGGATCAACCTCGCCCTTGGCAATGATATTACCGCGCCCCTTGCCATCCAGGCCTTCAGAGAGATCGGAGTGGAGAAAGTTTTTAACCGGAATCGGGTCGTCCTCGTTCCCGATCACTTCACCCCTGCCAAAGACATTCCCTCTGCCGAACAATGCAAAATTCTTCGCGAGTTCGCAAAGGCCCAGCGCCTCACCCATTACTTCGAGGTCGGGCAGTGCGGGATCGAACATGTCCTTCTTCCCGAAAAGGGTCTCGTCCTTCCGGGAGAGGTCGTGATCGGTGCGGACAGCCATACCTGCACCTATGGAGGTCTTGGCGCTTTTTCAACCGGTGTGGGAAGCACGGACCTCGGAGCCGCCATGGCAACCGGAAGGCTCTGGCTCAAAGTACCGGAAAGCATCAAACTCATCTATGATGGGAAATTAAACCCCTGGGTTTCGGGAAAGGACCTGATTCTTGCAACCATCGGCGACATCGGAGTGGATGGCGCCCTCTACCAGGCCATGGAGTTCTGCGGAGAGGCCATACGGAAACTTCCCATGTCAGGCCGCTTCACCATGGCCAATATGGCGATCGAGGCTGGCGGAAAGAACGGGATCATCGAGCCGGATGAGATCACCCTTCAATTTATCAAACCCAGAGCAAAAAGGCATTATAAGATCTACCGCAGTGATCAGGACGCACACTATGCGAATGTGAAGGAATACGACATCTCAAAACTTCACCCACAGGTGGCCCTTCCTCATATTCCCTCCAATGTGAAGGATGTCAGGGAATGCGGAAAGATTAAGATCGATCAGGTGGTCATCGGTTCCTGCACGAATGGTCATCTCGACGACTTAAGAGTCGCAGGAAGGATTCTGAAAGGGAAAAAGATCGCTCCCTCTTTGAGGCTCATCATCATCCCGGCAACTCAGGAGATTTATCGGCAGGCTTTGAAAGAAGGCCTCTTCGAAATATTTCTTTCGGCAGGTGCGGCGATCAGCACACCCACCTGCGGCCCCTGCCTCGGAGGCTATATGGGTGTCCTCGCAGCGGGGGAAAGAGCGTTGGCTACGACGAATCGCAATTTCCATGGAAGAATGGGCCATGCCGAAAGCGAAGTCTATCTTTCCAATCCTGCTGTTGCCTCAGCCAGTGCCATCAAAGGAAGAATCTGCCATCCTCAGGAGGTAGTGAAGAAGAGATCTTAGGAAATAAGGAGATTGTGGATTAAATCCTAAATTCGAAGCACAAAATCCGAAACAAGCACTAATGTTCAAAATACAAATTTTCCAAACAAAAAAGTTTTGAATTTTGATATTCGAATTTGTTTCGAGTTTTCCGCCAGAGGCGGATCTGCCTTTGGCATGACGATATTCGAATTTCGGATTTGGCAAGGAATCCAAAACTTTCAAATATCTTTTTCAAGAAACTTTCGGATAAGAGGCAGTCACGATGAAAATAAATGGCAGAATCTGGAAATTCGGTTCGGATGTTGACACAGACGCCATCATCCCCGCCCGTTACCTTACCCAGTCCGATCCAAAGGAACTGGCCAAGCACGCGATGGAAGATGAGCGACCCAAATTTTCAACGGAGGTGAAAGAAGGTGACATTTTACTTGCTGAAAAAAACTTTGGCTGCGGCTCTTCTCGTGAGCATGCCCCTATTGCCCTGAAGGCCGCAGGCATCTCCTGTATCATCGCCAAAAGTTTTGCCCGAATCTTTTTCCGCAATAGTTTCAACCTGGGTCTCCCCCTCCTCGAATCTCCGGAGGCTTCGGAGGCGATTAAGGACGGAGACCGGGTTCGAATCGACCTCAACACGGGCGAGATCTTCGACCTCACGCAGAATCGCAAGTTTTTCGCAAAACCCATCCCCCCCTTCATGCAGGAACTTCTAAAAGACGGCGGCCTCATCCCTCACCTCCGAAAAAAGGGACTAAAGAGAAAAAGAAATTAGAATTCTTAAAAACCGCCCTTTCCTTAAGACCAAACTCACCTCTTGACAACCACCCCTCTTTTCCCCTATTTATAATACACTGATACAATGGGGTATCTAAAGAACAGGGATGTTCGAATGAACATCCCTGTTTCTATAAACAGATGGAGGAACCTATGAAGAAAGAAAAATACAATGTGGCGGTGGCGGGAGCTACCGGTGCCGTGGGAAATGAGATGATCTCCATCCTCGCGCAGAGAAATTTTCCGGTTGACCGGTTAAAACTTCTTGCCTCTACGAGAGGAGCCGGCACAAAACTGGAGTTCAAAGGAAGGGAGTATATCGTTGAGGTCATGGACGAAAACTCCTTTGCCGGAATGGATATCGGACTCTTCTCTCCCGGAGGGTCGGTCAGCCAGAAGTTTGCACCCATTGCCGGAAAGGCAGGCTGTGTGGTCATCGACAATACCAGCGCCTTCCGCATGGATCCCGAGGTTCCCCTGATCGTTCCGGAGGTCAATGCCCATGCGGTCGCCGGGTATCCAAAAAAGAATATTATCGCCAACCCGAACTGTTCGACCATCCAGATGGTTGTGGCGCTGAAACCCATCCATGATGCGGCCCGGATCAAACGGGTCGTCGTCTCCACCTATCAGTCGGTCTCCGGAACAGGAAAGAGGGCCATCAAGGAACTGGAGAACCAGGTCCTTGCCATCTATAACCAGCAGGAGATCAAGCGGGAGGTCTATCCTCATCAGATCGCTTTCAACTGCCTTCCCCACATCGATGTCTTCCTCGAGAACGGTTACACCAAGGAAGAGATGAAAATGGTCAATGAGACGAAGAAAATTATGGAAGACGATTCGATCCGCATCACCGCCACTACAGTGAGGGTCCCGGTCTTCTATAGCCATTCCGAATCGGTCAATATTGAGACCGAGAAGAAACTGACGCCGGATGAGGTGAGGGAGATCCTTTCTAAGGCTCCGGGGGTAGTTGTCGTCGATAACCCGAAGAAATCCGAATACCCCCTGGCCATCCATGCCGCTGGAAAGGATGAGACCTTTGTGGGAAGGATTCGTGAGGATGAGTCTATTCCTAATGGCATCAATATGTGGATCGTTTCGGACAACATCCGGAAGGGCGCTGCGCTCAATGCCGTCCAGATCGCCGAACTCCTGATCCAGAAGTATCTGTAGGAGGACGTAACGTCGGCATTTATTGCCGACGCATAAATCGCCCCCAGTAAATGGGGGCGCTACATAGGAGGATAAACAATGAAAAAAATGTATTGGGTCATTTTTTTAGCCTTTATTTCCATGACCTGGATCTCTCCGGGCCATGCAGCCAAGACACCCTATAAGATCGGAGTCAACCTTGAGCTGACCGGTCCCTGGGCAGAAATCACCAAGACCCTGAAAAATGGCATGGTGATGGAAGTGGAGAAAATCAATGCCAAGGGCGGCATCAACGGGCGGCCTCTGGAGCTGGTCTTCGAGGATAACGGCTTCGATGTCGGCAGGGCAGCCGCCAACATGACCAAGTTTACCCGTGACAAGGAGATCCTCCTGGTCGTTGGCCCTTTTGAGGATAACCTCCAGGCCACAACCCGGGCCATTGCTGAAAGGGAGAAGATCACCAATCTCATCATCTGTCCATCCAATCCCATGGTCCGAGGCTTAAAACAACAGTGGGCCTTCAACATCGCCCAGAGCGATATCATCGTCTCACAGAAACTGGTTGATCTTTCTCTAGCCAGAAAATATAAGAAGGTCCTGGTCTTCCATGGGGCGTGGCCTCTGGCCCAGAGTCTGGCCGAGAATTTCAAGAGCTTTGGCGAGGCAAAGGGAATCAAGGTGATCATTTCGCCGGAAACCCATAAACCCATTGACATCGACATGACGCCCCAGCTCACCAAAATGAAACCCATCATCCAGAAGGAGAAGGTCGATGCCTTTTATGCCTGCACCGGAGGTCCTCCGGGCCCCATCATTACAAAGAACTTACGAGCCCTTGGAATCAAGACGCCCGTGCTCGGAACCCATGCCTTTGGATTTGGCTTCATCATCGCTCTCGGCGGAGAGGCTATGGAAGGGGTGGAGTTTCCTGCCGCCAAACCCGTGGTCTTTGATCAGCTCGATGCGAACGATCCTGTTAAGCCTGTCAACATCGACTTTGATAAACGCTGGAAGGAACGTTACGGAACCCCCTCCGACCAGATCGCCGGTTACGGTTATGACATCACCGGCCTGATCGAAGATGCATTGAAGCGCGTGAAGGGAAAGGTGACCCGCGCCAGCTTCAGAGATGCTTTCGAAAATACAAAAGGATTCAAGGGCACGCACGGAATTTATCAGTTCAGCCCGACGGAGCATGACGGTTTGAGTAAAAAGGATATGGTCTTTGTCCGGATCGAAGGAGGAAGGTTCAAAAGGATTCAACTCCCCGGCGCCGAATAAAGGTTGAAGAAAGAAGAGAATAGGGATAAATATAGAGGGTGGAGTCTCTCAATGGCTCCACCCTTTTATTTTAGAAACGGACGACATAACCATTTGACTATTAGACGATAAGACGACTTGACTAAAGACTAAATCCTATGGATATAATTCAAATCCTCCCTCAACTCCTCTCAACCGGAATCACCTTCGGGGCCATCTATGCCCTGGTTGGACTGGGGTTTGTCACAATTGCAAGGGCTTCTCAGATCATCAACTTTGCACAGGGTGAGTTTGTGATGTTAGGGGGAATGATCACCTTCTTCCTTCTCAATAAGATCCACCTTCCCTATCCCTTGGCAGCCCTTTTCGCCATTCTGATTGTCGTCATCATCGGTTTTCTTCTGCATCTGCTCGTCATCTATCCCCTGAGGAAAGCCTCCCTTCCCATTCTCCTCATGGCCACTCTTGGAGCCTCTCTCTTTCTGAGCAGTGCGAGCGCACTCCTCTTCGGCACCCTTCCGAAGGCTCTGCCTCCCTTCTCTGCCAGAGCGCCCTTTGAGATAGGGAATATCTCCGTCTCTCCTCAGAGCCTCTGGGTCCTGGTGGCCGCCTTTCTGACACTATTCTCCCTCTATCTTCTTTCCCACCGCACCCTGCTTGGAAAGGCGATGGAGGCCAGTTCAACCGACCCACTGGGGGCTGATCTCACGGGGATTTCAAGAAACCTGATGATCTTTCTTGCCTTCGGTGTGAGCGCAGGCATCGGCTCCGTGGCAGGAATCTTTATCACGCCCATCTTCTATGTCAGTTATCATTCCGGAATCCTCATCGGACTGAAGGGATTTATTGCCGCAGTCTTAGGGGGCTGGGGAAAGCATAACGGCGCCATTCTCGGAGGGTTTGCCCTCGGAGTGCTGGAGTCTTTGAGTGTGGCTTTCATCCCCTCGGGTTATAAGGATGCAATCGCTTTCATCGTTCTGCTTCTCATTCTCTACATCAGACCGAAAGGAATCTTAGGTTCACCCTTTATCGATAGCCGGCGATGGTAGATCAAGTTCATAAAGAATTCAGAAGAAGAGACCTCCTCTATTCCGGAGCCCTGTGGCTTCTATCGCTCATCATTCCCGACCCTCAGCTCCACTACAGGAGGGAATACCGATTCAGAAAGAGGGATCTCTTTTACTTACTGACTATCCTGTTGCTTCCTTTGATTTGGTCAGACCCGCATTTTCATCACATCATGGTCCTAGGAGGAATCCATGGGATTCTGGCCCTTGGGCTGACCCTCTTTCTTGGTTATGCCGGACAGATCTCTCTCGGACAGGCCGCTTTCTTCGGAATCGGAGCTTATACCACGGCCGTTCTCACCACCCGGTACGGCCTCCCTTCCTTCCTCGCCTTCTGGGCATCGGCCCTTACAGCCTTTCTCTTTGCCTATCTCATCGGAAGACCCATCCTGAAATTGAAGGGGTATTTTCTAGCCCTGGCCACGCTGGGCTTTGGCGAAATCTTTCTCGTCATGGTGAGAGAATCCCCGCGCCTTACCGGCGGTGTGATCGGGATCTTCGACATCCCATTCTTCTCCTTTGCAGGATTCATCTTCGACACCTATCTCAAACAATACTATCTCATCTGGGGAGTTTTGATGGGGCTGGTCCTCTTCTCTAAAAACCTGATTCGATCGAAAATGGGCCGGGCTTTCTTGGCTGTGGCCGCAAGCGAGGATGGAGCCTCTGCCGTTGGAATCGATGTCAGCCGGATCAAGCTTGGCGTCTTTGTCATTGGTGCGGCCTTTGCCGGGTTGGCGGGAAGTCTCTTTGCCTCTGTGATGTCCACTGCAAATCCCGAGACCTTCAGCCTCAACCTCTCCGTCCTCATCGTCATGATGGTCATTCTCGGAGGGATGGGAAATCTCTATGGTCCCATTGCGGGAGCCATCTTTCTTACCTATCTGATTGACGAACTCAGTCGCTATCAAGAATACAGCCTCCCCATCTACGGAGTGATTTTAATCCTCCTTCTCATCTTCTTCCCGGACGGGATCGGAACCCGTTTGAGAATCAGGTTGATCTACCTGATCAGTTACTGGGGGAGAAAGAGGAGAAGGGAAAAGGTGGAGCTCTGATGTTTCTGAGCGTTGAAGAGATCGTGAAGCATTATGATGGCGTCATGGCATTGAACCGGATCTCACTTCAGGTGCGAAAGGGAACGGTGAAGGGATTGATGGGCCCCAATGGAGCCGGAAAAAGCACCCTCTTCCATCTCATCAGCGGCATGGAGAGGCCTGATTCCGGAAAAATCTTCTTTAAGAAAAGGGACATCACCGGCCTCCAGACCTATGAAATCTCCCGGCTCGGAGTGGGAAGAACATTTCAGACGCTTCAGATATTCGGAAATATGACGGTCGTTGAAAATGTTCTGACCGGAATGCACTCGAGAATAAGAGGAGGGTTTCTCTCCTCCGGCCTCTATCTCCCACAGATCAAAAAAAGCGAAGAGATCGCCATCAAAGAGGCGAAGGAGATCCTCGAACTTTTAGGACTCTTCGGAAGATGGAAATGGTTCGCCTCTCAGCTCTCCTATGGTGAGCAGAGAAGGCTGGAGATCGCCCGTGGACTTGCCGCAAAGCCAGACCTTCTCCTTCTCGATGAACCTGCCGCGGGTTTGACTTACCCCGAGGCAAAGCAACTTGCCCAAACGCTCTCCCGTCTTAAGGAAGCCGGCCTCACCCTCTTCCTGATCGAGCACCATATGGGAATGGTGATGGAGATTGCGGATGAAGTGGCAGTGCTAAACAATGGTGAACTCCTCGCCGAAGGCCCTCCGGATATGGTGAAAAAAGATCCCGGAGTAATCGAGGCATATGCTCCAAGGAGATAAAAGGCTTGGGTTAAGGTAAAGGTCAGGATGCTTGTATCACTAAATAAAAATGACGTTTGTCGTTATCGAAGCTCGTATATTGAAGCTGGATGTTCGAGCTTCGCTTTTCGAGCTTCCTGCTCCGATACGAGCTTCGTCACCCATAACCGTTTAACTATTACTTTGTAACCTTAGCCTAAACACCAATAAACGCCAATGCTTAAAATCAAAAAACTGACCGTCCACTATGGCCCTCTGCCTGCCCTCAAGGAGATCTCCCTTGAAATCGAAAGAGGGGAGGTCATTGCCCTCATCGGTCCCAACAGGGCTGGGAAGACGACCTTGCTCCTCACCCTCTCAGGAATCCTTGAAACGACCGAGGGAAGAATCTACTTCGAAGAGGAGGACATCACCAATCTCAACCCCCATCAGATCGTATCAAAAGGCTTGATTCATATCCCCCAGGGCCGTCACATCTTTCCCACCCTCTCTGTCCTCGATAACCTCTTGTTAGGCGGTTACACGAAGAGGAAAGAAAAGGGGGTGATGGAAGAAGGTCTTGAAAAGGTCTATCACCTCTTTCCCAAATTGAGTGAGAGGAAAGATCAGAGAGCAGGAACACTGAGCGGCGGTGAACAGCAGATGCTGGCCATCGGAAGGGCGTTGATGGGAAGGCCAAAATTATTGATGTTGGATGAACCTTCTCTCGGCCTTGCGCCCCGGTTCATCGAAGAGATCTTTGCCACACTGAAAAAGATGAATCAGAACGGGCTTACCCTTTTCATCGTCGAACAGGAAATCCATCTCACTCTCTCCATCTCCCATCGCGGCTACCTGCTTAAAAACGGCCGTCTCATCAAAGAAGGCCCTGCCTCCGCCCTCCTCGAGAGCCCGGAGATTAAAGACCTCGTCGGCATTTAGGCGTAGTCTCTTACGAATAAAATGGCCAAAAAGTTGTTCTCGAACAAGCGGACTTAAATTCGAAGCACGAAATCCGAAATTCGAAACAATCTCAAATGACCAAATGTTAAATGTTTGAAACAAATAAGTTTAAACAATTTGAATTTTGAAAATTAGAATTTGTTTCGGATTTCGATATTCGGATTTCGGATTTTTCCAACTCTCCCGCCAAGGCGGGATTTGATTCCAGTTATCCCAGGTTAGCAATTATACCTTCAACCCTTTCAACCCTGTTTTCTCCATCATCAGATCATAGAAACCTTCATCATCAAGCCGCAACCGTTCTCCTAAAAGCTCCTTCACAAAAGGACCCTTTGCATAGACCGCCCCCGGAGAGTCGGAGAGCACAGCTTCGACAATGAGATCAGCAATCAATTCCGGCCCCGGGATTGAAACATTCGTGAACAACTTTCCCATTCCTGCGCCGTAGGTCTGATAGACAGGCTTGTAATCGGGATCTGTTCTCGAGAGGAGATCTCCTGTCAATCGATTGGCTGTCTCATTGAATTCAGTGCCGATCATTCCCGGCCGGATCGTCACCACTCGAATCCCAAAGGGACGGACTTCCATTCTTAGGGCATCGGTGATCGCCTCCACCGCATGTTTGGTGGCAGAATAAGGGCCGCTCGTGGGAAAAGGAAACTTTCCCACGATGGAGCTAAGATTGACGATCGTTCCTTTCCTCAGGCGACGCATCCCCGGAAGACAGGCCTGGGTGATCTTAATGAGGGCAAAGAGATTGACCTCAAAGAGGCTCTTCACCGCAGAGAGCGAAACATCCTCGAGGGCTCCCCGGAGGCTGAATCCCGCATTATTGATGAGGACGGTCACAGGCTCTGAAAGATTGAGCAGTTCCCTGGAGAAATCATCCAGAGCCTGTGAATCAGAAAGGTCCACCGGCTTTGGAACGATATTCGGATTCTGCTTTGCGAGTTCATCGAGGCGTTCTTTTCTCCGTGCCGCCGCAATCACCTGAAAACCCTCTTTAGCCAGTCTGATGGCCGTCTCCCTACCAATCCCACTGCTCGCCCCCGTCACCAGAACCTTTCCCTTTGTCGTTCCCATCTCTCCCTCCTTTTCCCTCTCGATCTAATTTTCATCGATGAATTTAACCTGGTAGCCGCAGGCTTTAGCCTGCGCTAACATTACGCAACCTGAAGGTTGCGACTACTCCGAGGCATTTAACTCACGCCATTCTAACAAAAGAAATCTCAAGATGTAAACCCAATCTCTATTTCTTCCTCTTTTATTTAGTAGCGTCCCGATTTAGTCGGGACGGACTCCGCCTCCAATAAATGCCTGCCTGCCGGACAGGCAGGGGGAGATTTTGATCCCGATTAAATCGGGATCAATTATGGACTCCTTAGTAATCAAGAAAAGTAAAGAGGAAATATCTTGATTTTTCGCTGTATTTTTTGTAGGTTAGAGCATCTTTGTTGAGAGGGTGATTCAGGTAACAGGTGGACTCCAAAAAAATTGAAGGGCGAGGAGATAGTGGGTAGTGTAGACCTGATGCCCATTCATTCAGTGCTCTATTCTCCTTGAAATAGATGAGGTGAAACGTGGCAAAAACAAGAAAGATTCAAAAAATGGGCACGAAAGATAACGGCGCTAACGTGGGCTACGAAGCCCAGCTCTGGCAGATGGCCGATGCTCTCCGCGGCAGTATGGACGCGGCCGAGTATAAACACGTCGTGCTCGGTCTGATTTTCCTCAAGTATATTTCCGACGCCTTTGAGGAGCAACACTCGATGCTTGAGGCCGAACGTAGCCAGGGCGCCGACCCCGAGGACCCGGACGAGTATAGGGCTGTCAACATCTTCTGGGTGCCACCCGAAGCTCGCTGGCCCCACCTCAAGGCTCAGGCCAAACAATCTACCATCGGTCAACTCGTTGACGACGCCATGACAGGTATTGAACGAGACAATCCATCGTTAAAGGGTGTGCTGCCCAAGGACTATGCGCGGCCTGCGCTCGATAAACAGCGCCTGGGCCAGATCATCGACCTCATCACGAATATCCGTGTAGGAGACCGTGAGGCCCGATCCAAAGACGTGCTCGGTCGTGTTTACGAATATTTTCTTGCCCAGTTCGCAAGCGCTGAGGGTAAAAAGGGCGGTGAATTCTATACACCGCGCTGTGTTGTTCGCCTGCTCGTCGAGATGCTCGAGCCCTACAAAGGACGGGTGTACGACCCTTGTTGCGGTTCCTCGGGCATGTTCGTCCAATCGGAGGAGTTCATTGCAGCCCATGGCGGCCGGATCGGAGACATCAGCATCTACGGCCAGGAGTCTAATTACACCACCTGGCGGCTGGCAAAGATGAACCTCGCCATCCGCGGTATCGACGGCCAGATTGCCCACGGTGACACCTTCCACAACGACCGCTTCCCTGACCTCAAGGCCGATTACATTCTCGCCAATCCGCCTTTCAACGTGAGCGACTGGGGCGGCGAGCGGCTTCGTGAGGATAAACGCTGGAAGTATAGTGTGCCACCAGCAGGCAATGCTAACTTTGCCTGGGTTCAGCATATGATCCACCACCTTGCGCCTTCTGGTTTGGCGGGCTTCGTGCTCGCCAACGGCTCTATGTCCTCCAACCAATCGGGCGAGGGTGAGATCCGCAAGGGTATCATTGAGGCTGATCTCGTGGACTGCATGGTGGCGCTGCCCGGACAGCTTTTCTACTCAACACAAATCCCTGCTTGCCTCTGGTTCCTGGCACGAGACAAGAAAAACACCCGCTTCCGAGACCGTCGCGGCCAGGTGCTCTTTGTTGACGCCCGCAAGCTTGGTGTGATGGTCGATCGCACACACCTCGAATTCACTCCCGAGGAGATCGCCCGTATCGCCAACACCTACCACGCCTGGCGCGGGGAGAAGGCCGCGGGTGAATACGAAGACACCCCGGGTTTTTGCAAGAGCGCCATGCTCGATGAGATCCGTAAGCACGGCCACGTGCTCACGCCAGGCCGGTACGTGGGCGCGGAGGTGCAGGAGGACGACGGCGAGCCATTCGAGGAGAAGATGCGCCGGCTCACTGACACACTTAAGGAACAAAGCGAACAGGCAGCCAGACTTGATCAAGCGATTTGGGCAAACCTGAAAGAACTGGGATATGGAAGGTAAAAACAAAGCCCTCAATTTCAGCCAATTGGTTGCCGCAATTCGGCATGTGCACGAACATCTTGCGGCTCAAGCCGGAAAAGCGGTCAACATCAGCCTGACGCTTCGTAACTGGATGATCGGCTACTATATCGCCGAATATGAACTGCGGGGAGCCGATCGTGCCACATATGGTGACAAACTTTTGAGCGAACTGGCAAAACGCCTTTTGCGATTGAACATCAGTAACTGCAATCGCCGCCAGCTTTATCGTTACATGCGCCTTTATCGGCTATATCCGGGGATTGTGGGGGCACTGTCCGCACAATTGAAGAAACAGTTACCCATTGAAACTGTGAGCCTTCAAAAAATGGGGACAGTGTCCCCACAATTGGAGATTCCGCCGAAGACCATTCTCCAACGTCTTTCTTACAGTCACATCGAACTTATTGTTGATCTTGATGATTCCCTCAAACGCACCTTCTACGAAATTGAATGCATCCGGGGCAACTGGTCGGTGCGGGAGCTCAAAAGACAAATCGCCACTCTTTATTACGAACGGTCTGGCCTTTCGCACAACAAGAAGAAGCTCGCTGAATTAATCAAATCCACCGCGGAAAGGTCCGAGCACAAGCTTATGATCCGAGATCCGTATATTTTCGAATTTTTGGGGCTCAGATCAAAGGAAGTCATGGGTGAATCCGATCTCGAAGATGCTCTGCTCGATAAAATTCAAGACTTTCTCCTGGAGCTGGGCCACGGATTCTGTTTCGAAGCCCGACAGAAGCGTATTCTCATCGGTAAAGCCCATGGCTTTGTCGATTTGGTTTTCTTCCATCGGGTTATTAAGTGTCATGTTTTAGTTGAATTAAAGGTGGATGAATTCAAACATGAATACCTCGGCCAGCTTAACACCTACGTGACGTGGTACCGCAAAAACATGATGAGCGATGGCGATAACCCGCCTGTTGGCCTTTTGCTCTGCACCCAGAAAGACCATGTCCTTGTTGAGTACGCCCTTGCAGGGATGGACAACAAACTGTTTGTCTCCAAGTACCAACTCGAACTCCCCAAGAAAGAGCAAATCCAGCGTTTCCTCGAGGAAAAGGTCAAAGAGGTCGGCAATGGGTGAACACAGCGGAACGGACGAGATCAAAAATGCTATCGAGGCAAGACCGAAGGAGTTGAGGTATGGCGGGTGAGTGGGACACCGCAACAATCGATGAAGTCGCCGAAAGGGTCGCGATGGGGCCGTTTGGTTCTTCGATTAAAGTCGAGACATTTGTAGCGCAGGGCGTGCCTGTCATTAGTGGGCAACACCTTCACGGTTTCAGGCTTGATGAGACATCCGGATTCAACTTCCTGAGCCCAGAACACGCAAATCGCCTTAAGAACGCTAATGTGCAAAAAGGCGACATTATTTTCACGCACGCTGGTAACATTGGACAGGTTTCGTACATTCCAGAAAGCTCGGAATACGAACGTTATGTCATTTCTCAGCGCCAGTTCTATATGCGCTGTAACCGTCAACGTGCAATACCTGAGTTTGTCGTTTACTATTTCAATACACCTGAGGGTAGGCACAAGCTCCTTGCTAATACGTCTCAGGTCGGCGTTCCATCAATCGCTCAGCCGGTGACGTATCTGCGTACGATTGAGATTCCACTGCCGCCCCTCCCCGAACAACGCGCTATTGCTCACATCCTCGGCACGTTGGTTGACAAGATTGAGCTAAACCGGCGGATGAATGAGACCCTGGAAGCAATTGCACGGGCGATTTTTAAGTCGTGGTTTGTGGATTTCGACCCCGTTCGGACTAAGATGAACAGCCGCTGGGGAAGAGGCCAAACCCTACCCGGCCTCCCCGCCCACCTTTACGACCTTTTCCCTGACAGATTAGAGGATTCAGAGTTGGGAGAGATTCCGGCGGGGTGGGCTGTCAAGAGAATAGAAGAAGTGGCGGAACGGGTTGCAATGGGCCCGTTCGGGTCGTCCATCAAGGTCGAAACTTTCGTCCCTGAGGGCGTTCCAATTATCAGTGGACAACACCTGAATGGGTTTGTTATGGAAGACAACACTTTCAACTTCATTACCCAAGAGCACGCGATGAGGCTAGCCAACGCGGTAGTTCAACGCGGGGATGTTATCTTTACACATGCGGGAAACATAGGCCAAGCCGCCTTTATACCAAAAACATCTCGTTATGAAAGGTACGTTATTTCACAGCGCCAGTTCTTTATGCGCTGTGACCTGTCGCAGGTCAGCCCAGCTTTCATTGCACTTTATTTCAACTCCCTCGAAGGTCAGCACAAACTACTTGCAAACACTTCATCATCCGGTGTGCCCTCAATCGCACGTCCTGTGACGTATCTGCGTTCAATCCAGATTCCCATTCCACCAAGAGTAGTTATGGACGAATTTGATAAGATAGTGTCAGCGCTGCTTCTTCGGTTGTGCCAAAATAAGGTCAACAACGACACCCTCGCTGCCCTGCGGGACGCTCTATTGCCCAGACTCATCTCCGGTCAGCTGCGGGTGAAGGATGCTGAGCGCTTTATCTCCGAGGCCAATTTATGAATTCTTTGCCGCCTTGGGCGAATGGCCCTTTTGAGTTACTCGTACATGCCGAGGGGCATCTAAATAAGGGGGAGGACTTTGATCGGCGAATCGCATTGATAAGCTTTGACAACGCGATTGATGTGGCCATCACTACGTATCTCACGCTCAACCCGATTCAGCGTAGCGGTCGCACCTACCCCAGAGCAGATGTCGAAAGATGGCTGAATAATTATCACGCTAAATTGGACTTCCTCGATTATGAACTTGCATCGCGGGGGCTCACCTGGGCTGTTGAAAAAAGCCATATCATCTGGGCGCACGATCATCGCAATGAGCAATACCATGGAGGGCAAAAGGGCACCCCTGAGAAGAACGTACTGAAGATTATTCGAGAGGCAGCAATTTGGATCTTCTCGGTTCTTTTCGATGTCGTTGATGTCAATTTACTTTTAGGGAAGGCCATTACCGATAGTTCGCCTCCGTCTCCACCTCCACCTGACGGAGCGTATAACAGAGCAATTGACCGTAAGTATGGGATGGTAGATGTAGGCGAGCAGAGTTATTATGTCAGTGAGGTGCTCTCTGCTGTGGATTATGACGCTTACCGGGACTTGGGTAGCCGGTTAATTAACCTCGCGACCGAAGAGGAGGATCAAGAATGAGCGACAACCCTTTTTCTGAGTCTGTTATCGAAGAAGCCGCTCTTGCCTGGCTCGAGCGCCTCGGCTACATGATCAAGCATGGACCCGACATCGCGCCGGGGGAGCTTTGGGCGGAGCGGAGTAATTACTCCCAGGTTCTCCTGGGAGACCGCCTGCGTCAGGGGCTCGCACGCCTCAATCCGCAGCTTCCGGCTGAGGCCCTCGAAGATGCATTCCGCAAGATCATCCGGCCTGAAGGGCCGACACTGGAGGCGCGCAACCGGGCCTTCCATCGTTTGCTGATTGATGGGGTGACGGTCGAATACAAACGTCCTGATGGGACCATAGCGGGCGCACAAGCTCGCGTTGTCGATTTCGAGGACCCTGACAACAACCACTGGCTTGCCGTCAACCAATTCACTGTTAGCGAAAACAAACATACCCGGCGGCCCGACGTGGTGCTATTCATTAACGGCCTTCCGCTTGCACTCATCGAACTCAAGAACCCTGCCGACGAGAACGCCACCATCTGGACAGCCTTTCAACAGCTTCAGACTTACATGAGTGAGTTGCCAGGTCTCTTCAGCTTCAACGAGATGCTTGTCGTCTCCGATGGTATGGAAGCACGCATAGGCACGCTTACGGCAGGCCGGGAGTGGTTCAAACCCTGGAGGACGATCTCAGGTGAGTCGCTGGCCGATCCCCACTTGCCCGAGCTGCAGGTCGTGTTGGAAGGGATTTTAGAGAAGCGGCGGTTCCTTGATCTGCTTCGCGATTTCATTGTATTCGAGGATTCTGGCGGTGCGCTCGTCAAGAAATTGGCCGGCTACCATCAGTTCCATGCTGTAAAAATAGCGGCGGAGGAAACTCTGCGCGCTGCGCGATTACGCGAGGAGGCCCGTCGGGTTGCGGAACCACCGGGCGGTTATGAAACAAGGCTTGAACACGGTGGCAAACCCGGAGATCGAAGGATTGGCGTCGTCTGGCATACGCAGGGATCGGGGAAAAGCCTGACCATGGCTTTCTATGCTGGCCGCATCATCCGCCAGCCGGAGATGGCGAACCCGACCATCGTTGTTCTCACAGATCGCAATGACCTTGACGATCAACTCTTTGGGACCTTCTCGCGATGCCAGGAACTATTGCGCCAACCGCCGGCACAGGCGGAGAGCCGGACCGACTTGCGCGAGAAGCTGCGTGTTGAAGCTGGAGGTGTCATCTTCACAACGATTCAGAAGTTTCTCCCCGAGGAAAAAGGCGATCACCTCCCCGCGCTTTCCGAAAGGCGAAACATTGTCGTGATCGCCGACGAAGCCCACCGCAGTCAGTACGATTTCATTGACGGCTATGCACGGCACATGCGGGATGCGCTGCCGAAAGCCTCCTTTATCGGATTCACCGGCACGCCAATTGAGTTTACGGATAAGAATACCCGGGCAGTGTTTGGAGACTATATCAGCATTTACGATATCCAGCGTGCGGTAGACGATGGAGCGACGGTTCCCATCTATTACGAGGGCAGGCTGGCGAAGCTTGAGCTGGATGAGTCCCAGAGGCCAAAAATTGACCCGGATTTTGAGGAAGTCACCGAGGGTGAGGAGATCGAGCGGAAGGAAAAACTTAAGACGAAGTGGGCACAGCTTGAGAAAATTGTCGGGGCCGAGAAGCGGCTGAAGGTTGTTGCTCAGGACATTGTCTCGCACTTCGAAGAGCGGCTTGAGGCAATGGAAGGAAAAGCCTTAGTCGTCTGTATGAGCCGGCGTATCTGTATGGATTTACATGATGAGATTGTGAAGCTCCAACCGTCATGGTACGACGTAGGCGACGACAAAGGAGCAATCAAGATTGTCATGACAGGGAATGCGTCGGAAGGCCCGCGAGTGGCCCAGCACGCCCGCAACAAGCAACGCCGCGAGATGCTTGCCAACCGGTTTCGTGATCCGAAAGACCCGCTTAAGATGGTGATCGTGCGCGACATGTGGCTTACGGGCTTTGACGCCCCGTCACTGCACACGATGTATGTCGACAAACCAATGCGTGGGCACGGCCTGATGCAGGCAATCGCCCGTGTCAATCGTGTGTTCCACGATAAGCCTGGCGGGCTTGTCGTGGACTATCTCGGGTTGGCACACGAACTCAAACAGGCTCTCGCCACTTACACCGAGAGCGGAGGAACCGGGAAGACTGCAATCGACCAGGAGGAAGCAGTTGCGCTCATGCTTGAGAAGTATGAAATCTGTTGCGGCCTGTTCCACGGCTTTAACTGGTCCAAGTGGGTTTCCGGTTCTCCAGAGGAACGCGTGTCAGTCCTTCCACCGGCACAGGAGCACATCCTTGCACAGGTAGAAGGAAAGGAACGCTTCCAACGGGCGGTGCAGGAATTATCCCAGGCGTTCGCCTTAGCGGTTCCACATGAAGAAGCTCTACACATCCGTGACGACGTAGCCTTCTTCCAGGCTGTTCGTGCCGTACTGGCAAAACGAGCACCAAGTGAAATGAAACCTGAGGAGGACCTCGATCACGCGATCCGGCAGATCGTATCCCGGGCTGTCGCTCCTGAAGGGGTTGTTGACATCTTCTCGGCCGCAGGCCTCAAAAGACCTGACATTTCGATTCTCTCCGATGAGTTCCTTGCTGAGGTCCGCTCAATGCCCCAGCGGAACTTGGCCGTAGAGCTTCTCAGAAAGCTCCTTGCTGGAGAGATTAGGGCTCGCGGGCGTAAGAACGTAGTCCAGGCTCGATCATTCGCCGAGATGCTGGAACAGGCGATCCGGCGTTACCAAAACCGGGCGATCGAGGCCGCACAGGTGATAGAGGAATTAATTGCACTTGCAAAAGAGATGCGGCAGGCGGACACACGGAGCGAAGCGCTAAATTTGTCCGAGGAGGAGCTTGCCTTCTATGATGCACTGGAGACAAATGACAGTGCGGTGAAAGTGCTGAGGGACAACATCCTTCGTACTATTGCACGGGAGCTGGTTGCAATGGTGCGGAAGAATGTGACGATTGATTGGACCATGCGAGAAAATGTGCGCGCTCAGCTCCGCGTAATTGTGAAACGAATCTTAAGGAAGTACGGTTATCCGCCTGACAAACAGGAAAAAGCAACACAGACTGTCCTGGAGCAAGCGGAAGTGCTTTCACAAGAATGGGTGAATGCATGAAGCTGGCAGTTGTAGAGCCAAATCTGTCCTCGGAGACACATGGCTTCTTTTAGAGAAAAGGACTGAATCCTAAGTAATCACGAATCCATTCTGAGCTGAGATTATGTGTCCTGATCCTACCAAGTGCGACATTCCTTTTTCACCTGGCGATTGGGTGATCGACCGGCACAATCCCGGCCAGCCAGGCCAATATACTGGCAAATGGCGTAAAGCAGGTCCGCACATTATGGTGCAGCTATTTTATCCCGGTGGCGGAACCAGTTATCGTCCGCTGTCTTCTCTGGATGCGATACCGCCTCCAGGCTCAATGGTCGAGCAGTTGCGAAGAGGGCATTTTGGTAAGGTCCGGGATCTTCAGCGTCTTATCACATATGAAAAGCTCAAAGGTACGCTCCATGAGGTAATCTACTCGATGGAAGCGGCACAGATCGATTTTTATCCCTATCAATTCAAACCTGTCCTAAAGTTCATCAACTCACCTACCGAGCGGCTGATTATCGCGGACGAGGTAGGTCTTGGCAAAACAATAGAGGCTGCCCTGATCTGGATGGAACTGCAGGCTCGCCGTCAGGCGCAAAGGCTGCTGGTGGTGTGCCCGAAGATCCTAGCCGAGAAGTGGCGGGAGGAACTTCGTACTAAGTTTATGTTTGACGCGCGAATCGTCGATTTCGTGGAGTTGCAGCGCGAAGTCTCCGATCTTAAGTCCAATGGGCCTGGACATCCTTTTATCTTAATAGCCACTTATACAGGACTTCGTCCTCCAAAAAACGAGGTGCGTCTACTAAAAGAGCATCCAGAGGAGGAACTTGGTGGTTCTGAAAAAACGGCGTTCCTGCGCGAGCTGCGTCACTGGTCATTGGGCTATGATCCTTTCGACATGGTAATTTTCGATGAAGCTCACTATATGAGAACTCCGGGGACAGCAACATTCCATCTCGGTGCGAGCCTGGCGATTGCTGCCAGCTCGGTTCTCTGTGTCTCTGCTACGCCGGTGAACAATAGTAATACCGATCTCCACAGTCTGCTCCGCCTTGTGGATGAGAGCTTTTTCGAGTCACATGGGATGTTCGAGGAATTGCTCCAAGCAAACCGTCCAGCTATACAGGCAGGAAATGCTTTGGCACGCACCCCTATAGACATGGTCCTCCTAAAGCAGGCCGTTGTCGGGATGGGTTCAAGCCGGTTCATCAGCCAGTCACCCCTGTTCAGGCAGTTTCTTGAAACACTTGAACAACTCAATCCAGATGACAAAGCGCAGCTTTCAAGATGCCAGGACCTTGCTGAGAAGCTAAATCTTTTGGGGAGCTACGTGAACCGAACCCGGCGAGTCCAGGTGAAGGAAAACCGACCCATGCGGGACCCAGTGGTCCTGAGTGTTGAGTACTCCTCCGAGGAGATGTCCCTCTATAAAGCGATCCTTGGAATCGTCCGACGGAGATGCCGCCAGGACAGTCGACCCTTTCACGTTTTTCAGGTACTGGGCCTGCAATTGCGTGCCGCGAGCTGCCTGCCGGTGCTGGCGCAAGAGATCCGGGATGGGCGGTTTGGGGAAGTCCAGGACCTGTTTGATGAGGCTATGGGCGAAGAAGTTTTTGACGATCTCTTCAACGAGGACCAAAAAGAGGAGCTTGGCGTGTCAGAGATTAGTCGGCTCCTTGCCTATGACTTCGAAAAGAATGACAGCAAGTATTACCAACTGCGCCGGATGCTCGTTGAAGTGGTGCCTGACGAGAAGGTCATTGTCTTCGCTTACTACCGCCCCACGCTTAGTTATCTGAGACGCCGCTTGATGTCAGATGGAGTTAGCGTAACCGTAATCCACGGCGGCGTGCCGAACGAACAACGTTGGGAGGAGATCGACCGGTTCAAGGATCCGCGTGGCCCCAGGGTATTGCTTTCGTCCGAGGTTGGCAGCGAGGGGATCGACCTCCAGTTCTGCCGGGTGCTTGCCAATTACGACCTACCCTGGAACCCCATGCGAGTCGAGCAGCGGATCGGACGCATCGACCGCGTTGGACAGCAGGCAAAACGTATCTCCGTGGTCAACTTCAAGGTCAAGGATACTATTGAGGAGCGGCTCTACGATCGTCTGCATTCCAAGCTTGAACGCTTCGCCAACAGTCTCGGAGACCTCGAAGCCGTGATTGGCCGAGAGGTGCAACAGCTGACCGTGGAACTCCTGAGCAAAGAATTGACGGCAGGGGAGGAACTGCACCTAATGGAGCAAACCGAGCGCGTGATTCACTCTCGGCTTCTGCAGATCCAGGCGCTCGAAGAATCAGAAGACGTGCTCATCGCCTTTTCTGATTACGTTCAACACAAGATCGAGGAGGACCGGGAGAAAGGCCGATATCTCCAGCCAGACGAACTGGAGGACTATCTCACCGATTTCTTTGAGCGAGAATTTCAGGGCTGTGAAGTCAATCACAACACACCCTTTGACGGCTGCCTCCGAATCCGGCTGATCCAAGAAGCCCGCTCATCGCTGGGGGATTTCATCGGCGGGGACCGATCTCTGAGTGCGCGTCCGCTCCGGCAACGCGAGTTCAGCATTACCTTCCGCCGGGAGGTGCTGCAACGTCTCCCACTCAACCAGCGATCCGGCATCTATTTCATCAACCATCTCTCTCCGTTAATCCGCTGGATCACAAAGGTTAACCACGACCGCGCGCACAGTTTTTTTAACCTGTCAGCAGTACGGATCAGCCATCCCGATTTGAAGCCTGGTGATTACTGCTACAGGATCGAGCGTTGGAAGCTGAAGGGTCTTTACGCGAAGGAAAGGCTTGCTTATGGAGTGCGGTCGCTTGCGGACTGTGCGAACTATCCACCGGAAGAATCTGAGGCCTTCATTCAGCACCTGCTTCGCAAAGGAGGCGACTGGGACTATGTGGATTGCGACCGAGAGGCTCTGTCCCATGCCCATGATGCATTGGAGGAAAGCTTGGCAGAGCAGTTTTCGTTAGCAGTGGAGGAGTTCCAGGGAGAGAACGATACTATCTACCAAATTAAGACTCAGCGTGTCCGGGCCATCTTCGACCGACGCATCACTGAACACGAGCAGCGCCTGGAGACCTTACGACAAAAAAGGGGCGATGATAGAATGATTCGCCCAGCAGAGGGCTTACTCCGAACTGCAAAGGAGAACAAGGAGCAGCGGCTTCGGGAACTAAATGAGAAATCCAAGGTCGACATGGAACAGTCGCCCGTGGCTGCTGGTGTCTTCCAGGTGATTGGGACGCCCGCAACACAGAACCAGTGAAAAATCCATGAGCAATTGGAAGGGTTTTCTTCAGAGACTTAAGGAAAAGCTCTTTGTAAAAAAGAGCGAGAAATACATAGCTACCTATTCTCCTCCGCAACAGGCGAAAACGGTTTCAGTGCCACAGGTTGAGGTTGGACGAAAAAGCAGTTCGGAGCGCGAGCCGTATTTCGTCCAGATCGGGTTTGATTTTGGGACTGCGTATTCCAAGTGTGTATGTCGAGACGTAATTACCAACAAGGCGTGGGTTTACCTGCCCGCTGGATCTGAACGCATGGAGCATCCCTTCCTAATCTCAAGTGTGTTATTGATGAGAAATGGAAAACTCAGCCACGTCGAAAATCCTGGGTCCGACTATCACGCGAACGGACTGTATCACCTGAAGCATGCGCTTGAAAAGGTCGCTCTACGTCAGTGGCATGATCCTGTGCTAGATCCATATCGGAATGCCCTCGGGGAATCGGACGTAAATCAATTGGCCGCATTCGTTCGCAACTGTGCTGTATATTTCCTGGCTGGTGCCTTCGGTGAGATCCGGGGACAGGTGAGACAACGACTTCCGAGCTTTGGCATGCGTGCGGATGACTATGTTGCGGTGAATCTCGCTGTCCCTGTGGCTGATGCCGAACGTCCAGAGGTGAATCGACTGTATAACCAGGTTCTTTTTGAGGCATGGGTTCTCATGGACGATCTCAACAGGCATCCGGTTGTCGATGTTGCAGAAGTCGAAAGGTTACTGACCAAGATCAGCAAGAAAGAGGACCTCACAGTTAAGGATGCATGCTTTATCTACCCCGAGGCTAGCGCCAATGTACAGGGTTTTGTCCGCTCCCGCGTTTCTAGTCCTGGAATTTACTTGTTTTCGGATACTGGGGCTGGGACAGTAGACCAAAGTGTTTTTATTTTTTTGCGAGACGATAATTGTGAACATCTCACTTATAGAACGCCTCATAAATAATGCAACATTTAAGGTAAAAAAGGGGGGAGCTCAGACTGCTGGATGCATCCCTGCAAAAGTGACTGAGAAGAAGCAAGGCGGCAGATTTCATCAGCCAAGACATCC
>Ga0208244_100707_pt1 | contig 26508 bp, 27 predicted proteins | sample SubbioCR12Aug_5A_FD_184828 | JGI IMG/M metagenome (GOLD analysis project Ga0208244, IMG submission 184828) | Serpentinite rock and fluid subsurface biosphere microbial communities from McLaughlin Reserve, California, USA - CR12Aug_5A (SPAdes) | ecosystem: Environmental > Terrestrial > Deep...
AGACTTATTAGTGATGTTTTACATCATGGTTCTTACGACATAAAATGCATGGGCAATGCCTAAATTTAATAATTTTTCTCCAGTTATTCGTTTAGGGGCAATATTGGGTATACTGAGGGACTTATTACCTTATTATTTGTGATATTTGCAGTAAATATTTCAACGAAAATGAAAATAGAGTATAAGAATCTGTATACACAGGATAAGGTTTGCTTTGAATCACATAACTACAGGTAAATGATTAAAAAGAACCAAATCTAAAAAGTATTTTTTAATATGGTTAATTGTTTATTGCGACTTTTCTTAAAAATTTTCAGAACTTTGACGTACAAACTTTTTTAAATGCAAGTAAACGGAAAACACTATCGAACCATTTGGCCCGACAATAAAAATCAGGGTGTTGTAAATATTATTGATCAAACAAAACTTCCTTATGATTTTGTTATTAAACAGATTTCATCATATCATGAAATGATTAATGCCATAAAAGACATGGAAGTTCGTGGAGCTGGATTAATTGGTGCTGCAGCCGGTTTTGGCATTTATCTTGCCTCACTGGAAGCTCCTGAAAACAAAGGTTTTGACTCCTTCATAACGAAGGCAGCCATTGAACTGAAAAACTCACGTCCAACGGCAATAAATCTTGAATGGGCTGTAGATATTGTTGTTAAAGCAATTGAGAAAGAAAACTCTGTTGATGCAAAAAGAAAGTCTGCATTTCAGGCGGCTATAAAGATTGCCGACGATGATTCTGAAATTGGAAAGCAAATTGGAATAAATGGCCTCCCTCTTATTCAAAAGATTAGTGAGGAAAAAAAGGGAGAAGCCGTAAATATACTCACTCACTGTAATGCCGGTTGGCTTGCTTTTGTAGATTATGGGTCAGCTCTTTCCCCAATTTATGCAGCTCATGAAAAGGGTATAAAGGTGCACGTTTGGGTTGATGAAACAAGGCCTCGAAATCAGGGAGCTTTTCTTACATCGTGGGAACTATCGAAGGCCGGCGTTCCTCACACTGTAATTTCCGATAATGAAGGTGGCTTGCTAATGCAAAGGAAAATGGTTGATTTGGTAGTCGTTGGAAGCGACAGAACTACTCATACAGGCGATGTTGCAAATAAAATTGGAACATACCTTAAGGCTTTAGCTGCAATAGACAACAACATTCCTTTTTACGCTGCAGTTTATTCGTCATCAATTGATTGGGTTATAACAGACGGTGTTTCAGATATCCCAATTGAACAGCGTTCTTCTGATGAAGTTAGATATATTACCGGATTAAATTCAAAAGGAATTCCTGAAAAAGTCGAGATAGTTCCCGCAGAAAGTCCCGTTTCAAATTATGCTTTTGATGTTACTCCGGCTCGACTTGTTACTGCAATAATTACCGAAAGAGGTATCTGCAAAGCCTCTAAGGAAGGTATTGCGGAGTTGTTTCCTGAAAAGTTTTCTGAAAATGTATAATGAAGGTGTAATTAAGTTTGATTTTTTGTGCAAGGATAAAGATTATATTATCCCGCAAAATGTTTTTGAGATAATTAACCCTGTCAGAAATAAGCTGGCTGATGAAAACCTTATTGGACAATATACTGATGGATTATGTTATGGGAATATCAGTATCCGTGCTAACGACAGTAATGAGTTTTATATAAGTGCATCCGACACAGGAAAAATAAAAAAAGCCGGAAAAGAGCATTATGTCAGAATACACCAATGCAGTATTGAGGAAAACTTTTGCTTATTTAGTGGAAGTGGATTGCCATCTTCCGAAACATTAACTCATTATATAATATATAGATACTGCAAGGAAGTAAATTCTGTTATTCATATTCACAATCGTGAAATATGGCTTAAACTGATTGATAAAGTTCCAACCACACCAAAATCTGCTGAATATGGCACAATTGATATGGTCAGGGCAGTAGAAAATCTATTTAATAATGGCAGCCTTCAAAAAAGCAAAATCCTTGTAATGCATGGACATGAGGAAGGTGTTGTTTGTTTTGGAGAAAGTGCAGATGAGGCAGAAAGTATTGTTTTAAGTTTTTTGAAAACAATCTACTAAAACGACCTTGACCTCTGAGAGGTCAAATGTTTACTAAAACTCTATCACCTGATATTCGTTTTCCAGAGTGTTTATTGACAACATTTTATTTCTAAGCAGATTACCTTTGTTTGTAAGTATTTTCACAACCTCAGCAACCTCAAATGAGGCTATTAATGCCGGAGTAAATGACGGATTGCCCAACTCCTGCTCAATGCCTTTATTTTCTTCTGTATTATAAATAATGTCGAACAATTTATCGCCCGGGAACAATGTTGCTACTTGTCCGTACCAACCGGCAATAGCTCCAAATACCATTGGTGTATTTAATCTGTCAGCAGCTCGTCTTACAATCTTTCTTGCACTGATAGAGTCGAGCGCATCAACAATTACATCATGTCCCTTTAAAATTTCATCTGCGTTATTGTCGGTAATAAAAACCGGAATAGCTTCCAGAATTATCTCCGGATTAACTTTTTTAATGTGCTCCTTTGCCACAATAGCTTTTTGCTGTCCAATATTCTCAACATTTGAAAGCAATTGCCTGTTTAGGTTTGAAACATCAAACACATCTCCGTCAATAGCAGTTATGTGCCCAATGCCCAAACGTGCAAGTTGTTCAATAATATGCCCGCCAAGTCCGCCGCACCCAACCACTGCAACTTTTTTCTTTCTTAAAGAAAGATTTTCTTCAGGGCTAAGCATTTTTTCATTCTTGATATATCTGTTCATGACATTCATTTTTATCATTATATAAACATCATTGCGAAAATACTTATAAAAATCATACTTTTGCCAAAAATTATGGACTCAGAATTATGACTAAAAACACTTCGATATTACTTATATATACAGGCGGAACGATTGGAATGGTTGAAGATACCGAAACGGGAGCTCTTAGCCCTTTCGACTTTGAACATCTTACCGAACAGATTCCTGAAATCAAGAAATTCAAGTTTAAAATAGATAGTATTTCATTCGACCCTGTTATAGATTCTTCGAATAACAACCCGGAAGTTTGGATAAAACTTGCTTGTATTATTGAAGAAAATTATGAAAATTATGACGGTTTTGTTATCCTTCATGGTTCAGATACTATGGCATTTACCGCTTCTGCGCTGAGCTTTATGTTGGAAAACCTTTCTAAACCGGTAATTCTTACGGGCTCTCAATTGCCATTGGGCATGATTAGAACAGATGGTAAGGAGAATGTTATTACTGCTATTGAAATTGCGGCTGCAAAAGAAGATGGCAAAGCTATTGTTCCGGAAGTTTGCATCTATTTTGAATATCAGCTTTATAGAGGTAACCGCACACATAAGTTTAATGCTGAACATTTTGAAGCTTTTCGTTCTGTTAATTATCCCGAACTTGCTAGGGCAGGAGTGGAGATAAAATACAATCATTCAGCTATTCACAGGTCTACCGATCAGGAATTCAGGATTTTTACGAATCTTGATACTAATGTTGCCATATTAAAGCTGTTCCCCGGCATTAGCAGAAATACTGTTTCGGCTGTTTTTAATACTAAAGACGTAAAGTCTGTAATAATTGAAACTTATGGTTCCGGCAATGCCCCATCTGCACAGTGGTTTTTGGATGAAGTGAAAAACGCAATAGATAGGGGTATAATAGTTGTGAATGTTACACAATGTAGGGGAGGAGCGGTTCAGATGTCAAAATATGAAACCGGTATTGGACTACAAAAGGCTGGGGTTTTAAGTGGTTATGATATAACAATAGAAGCAGCCGTCACCAAGCTTATGTATTTGCTGGGAGGCGGCTACTCATTGCCTAAATTGAAAAAGTACGTTGAAAAATCCCTTAGAGGGGAAATGTCGGTTTAGCAATCACACTTTTTTTCGTGCATGTAAGGATATCTAAAGTCTGTAGGAGGAGTAAATGTCTCTTTAATTGTTCTTGGACTTATCCATCTTAATAAATTCAAATAACTTCCTGCTTTATCGTTTGTGCCGGATTGTCGCGAACCTCCAAATGGTTGTTGCCCCACAACCGCTCCTGTCGGCTTGTCGTTGAAGTAAAAGTTTCCTGCAGCATATCTAAGTATCTGGCAAGCTTTCGTTCTGGCATAAATATCCTTGCTGAAAATAGCACCGGTAAGTCCGTAAGGAGATGTCTCGTTACACAGCTCTAGGGTTTTTTCAAAATCCTCATCTTCATACACATAAATACTTAAAACTGGACCAAATATCTCTTCTTCCATTGTTGTAAAATGCGGGTCTTTTGCCAACACAACAGTTGGTTCTATAAAATACCCTTTAGATTTATCTCCCTTTCCACCGAAAACAATTTCTGCATCTTTAGAATTTTTCGCTTTTTCAATATATCCCATAATATTGTCAAATGCTTTCTCATCTATAACAGCATTCACAAAATTGCAGAAATCTTTCACGTCTCCTTGTTTTACAAGGCTTAAATTTACTGCCATTTGTTTTTTAATTGGCTCCCATAGCGATTTTGGGATATATGCCCTGGATGCTGCCGAACATTTTTGTCCCTGATATTCAAAAGCTCCTCTTACAAGAGCTGTTGACACTTCTTTCACATCTGCAGAAGGGTGAACAAATACAAAGTCTTTACCTCCGGTTTCTCCTACAATACGCGGATACGATTTGTAATTCTCCAGATTCATAGCTATGTTTTTCCAGATATGATTAAAAGTGCTGTTTCCGCCGGTAAAATGCACCCCACCCAAATCTTTATGCTTCAAAACAATATCGCCAACCATGCTTCCCGAGCCCGGAACAAAGTTTACAACTCCATCAGGAAGACCTGCTTCTTTATAAATCTGCATAAGATAATAGTTGGAAAGCAAGGAAGTGCTGGCGGGTTTCCAAACTACAGTATTGCCAAGTATTACAGGTGCAAGCACCAGGTTTAGTGCAATTGCCGTAAAGTTGAAAGGGCTAACTGCAAAAACAAATCCTTCAAGAGGGCGATATTCTATTCTGTTTAGATTTCCACTCTCTGAATGTGGCTGGTCGTTATAAATTTCAGAAACATAATGTGCGTTAAACCTTAGAAAATCGATTGATTCGCATACTGAATCAATTTCAGCCTGATAAGCATTTTTCCCTTGTCCAACCATTGTAACAGCATTTACCAGAAATCTGTACTTGCCAGAAATCAGGTCTGCTACTTTTAGAATTATTGATACTCTTTCTATCCAGCTGAGAGATGCCCAGTAATTATGTGCATTCATGGCAGCATCAATTGCCATTTTAACTTCTTTTTCGGTTGCCTGATGGTAAATTGCAACAACCTGTTTGTGATTATGAGGGCTTACAACTTTCGCTGTTTTTCCTGTGAAAATTTCCTTCCCACCAATAATTAGAGGAATCTCAATTTGCTGATTACTGTGTTTTTCAATTTCTTTTTCAAGAGCTTTTTGTTCGGGTGTGCCTTCTGAATATTGCATTATAGGCTCGTTTGCCGGACGAGGATAATAAAATTGTGAATTGTTCATGATTTATATTTTAGTTATTTAATTCTAGTTAAAAGGCTATTCTTAATAGCTCTCTACTAAAACAATTTTTATCCAGAAAAGTTTGAAGACAACTATTCGGAATTTCTTTTTTGGTATTGCTTTCTTGCAATACCAATACTAAACTCATACAGGATATATAGAGGAATGCCAACTAGAATTTGGCTGAATACATCCGGAGGTGTAATAATTGCTGAAACAATTAATATTAAAACTATTGCAATTCTTCTGTTCTTTATTAGAAACTCAGGGGTTACAAGACCTATTTTGCTTAAAAAGTATATAATTACAGGAAGTTCAAACACAACACCTGTTGCAAATGTGACCATTGTTACGGTATTGATATATGATTTCAGAGATATTTGATTTTCAACAAATTCACTTACTTGGTAAGATCCAAGGAAATTGATTGCAAGAGGCACTATTAGAAAATACGAGAATAGTATTCCTGCAAAGAATAGAAGAGAGGCTTTAAAAACCCCGTTTTTTGCGCTTTTTTGTTCGTGTTTATGTAGAGCAGGTTTTATAAACCTCCAAAGTTCCCAAAATATATATGGTATTGCAAAAATTATCCCGACAATGATGCTAACAGTTATATGTGTTGTAAACTGTCCTGCCAATTCAATGTTTATAATTTTAAGCGGAAACTGATTAATGCAAATGGCAGGTATTGATAATAATTCGGATAATTTGCAAAACAATTTGTTGGTGAAAAAATAAGATTCTTTTGGAGCAAGTATAATGTTGTTAAAAATGAAATTCTTATTGAGAAATGCAATAATAGCGAAAAGAATGATAGCTAAGGCTGATCTTATAAGATGTTTTCGGAGCTGTTCAATATGCCCCCAAAAACTCATGCTTTCATTCGTTTGTTCTGACATATTGCTTATATTGGAGGTTTGTTGTAAACAAAAAGGGCTGAAACTAATAAAGTAACAACCCTTTTAAAATTTTTTAATTAAGACTGCAAAGAACAGAAATCCTTATGCAGGATGAATTGCTTCAACCGGACATACATCTGCACAAGCACCACAGTCTGTACAAGCGTCTGGATCAATTTTGTAGATATCACCTTCAGCGATCGCTTCAACCGGACATTCATCTATGCAACTGCCACATGCAGTGCAATCTTCAGTTATTACGTAAGCCATTACTTCAAATTTTAGGTTATTGAATACACTTTATTTCGATTGCAAATATAATATGTTCTTAGTCTTTTATGAAGAAAAAAATGCTTTTTGTTAAAATTTGGAATTGTTTTAAATAAGGGATTATAATTTTATAAAAAAGAGACCGATTTATTTGAATAATTAATAATTAAACCTTTAACTTCGCACTCAGAAACAAATAAAAAAAATTGTTTCATAAACATCAATAAACCAATTCATTATATATTTTATCAAATTAAATTTTTATGACAAAAAAATCACAAATCATAGAACTTGAGGACGTGGTTGTTAAGTTTGTCGGTGACTCGGGTGATGGAATGCAGCTAACCGGAACTTTATTTTCTGATGTTGCAGCCCAATCAGGCAACGACCTAGCAACTTTTCCTGATTTCCCTGCTGAAATCAGAGCACCGCAAAATACTCTTGCAGGAGTAAGCGGTTTTCAGGTACATCTTGGAAAAAGGAAAATATTTACATCTGGCGACTTATGTGATGTATTAGTTGTTATGAACCCCGCATCCCTTAAAACAAACCTCAAATGGGTTAAGCCTGGTGCTACTATCATTGCTGATGAAACTGCATTTGATGATGCAGCTATTGAAAAGGCGGGATATACTACTAATCCTCTAAAAGATGGTAGTCTTAGTTCCTACAATCTTATTAGTGCCCCTATTACTCTTCTTACAAAAGAAAGTATGGTCGGATTAGACATTGATAAAAAATCTGCGGAAAGAACTAAGAATATGTTTGTTCTTGGTATGATGTTCTTCCTTTTCCAGAAAGAAATTGACAAAACTCTCGACTTTATTGCAAAGAAATTTGCTGACAAAGAAAAATTAGTTATAGCAAACCAAGCTGCTATAAAAGCAGGTTATAATTATGTTGAAACTGTCGAGTATATTAAATCTACATACAGAATTAGTGCTGCTCCTCTTCCAAAAGGGCGTTATCGCAGTATTACAGGTAATATTGCTACTGCATGGGGGTTCTTAGCCGCAAGTGAGCGTTCAGGAAGACCTCTATTCCTTGGTTCTTATCCTATCACTCCGGCTACCGAAATTTTAATGGAATTATCTAAGCATAAATCTTTAGGAGCAAGAGTTTTTCAGGCTGAAGACGAAATTGCAGGTATTTGCTCTGCTATTGGAGCAAGCTTTAGTGGAAATTTAGCTCTTACTACTACTTCAGGACCGGGTCTTTCTCTTAAAAGTGAGGCAATGGGGTTGGCTGTTATAACTGAATTACCTCTTGTTGTTGTAAATGTTCAAAGAGCAGGCCCTTCTACAGGTATGCCAACAAAAAGTGAGCAAAGCGACCTTATGCAAGCTTTGTTTGGAAGAAATGGTGAATGTCCAATGGTTGTGATGGCAGCATCAAGCCCGGCTAATTGCTTCTATAACGCATATTATGCAGCAAAAATTAGCCTTGAGCATATGACTCCGGTTATTCTACTTACCGACGGATATATCGGATTTGGTTCAGAATTATTTAGAATTCCTAAAACTTCCGATTTACCTGAGATTAAGACCAGATTAGCTAAGCCAACTAATGGTGAAACTAAATTTAAACCTTACCAAAGAGATGAAAAAACTCTGGCTCGCGAATGGGCTATACCCGGAATGGAAGGTTTAAGACATAGAATTGGAGGTCTTGAAAAAACTAATGTTGATGGTATTGTTTCAACAGATCCTCATAACCATGAACTAATGGTAGAGCTTAGAGAAGAAAAAGTTAACAGAATAGCTGATTATATTCCTGAACAGGAAGTAGTTGGCGAAGATTCTGGCGACGTTCTTGTTGTTGGTTGGGGTGGAACTGAAGGCGCACTTAAGTCGACAGTAATGAATATGCAAAAAGATGGACATAAAATTAGTCTGGCGCATTTCAGCTTTATTAAACCTTTCCCGAAAAATACACAGAAAATTTTCTCCAAATTCAAAAAGATAATCGTTTGTGAGTTGAATAAAGGTCAGCTTGTAAACTATTTAAGAATGACATTCCCTGAATTTAAATATCATCAGTATAATAAAGTACAGGGCATTCCATTTCATTTGAATGAATTAACTGAAGTGTTTACAAAATTGATAAAGGAATAATATCATGATAGAAAGAAACTTAGTTGAAAAGTCTCCTGTAGCTTTAACAAAAGAAGATTTTGTTAGCGATCAAATGGTAAAATGGTGCCCGGGTTGCGGCGCTCATGCTATTCTTGCTGCAGTTGAAAAAGTATTTCCTCAAATCGGTTACAAGAAAGAAAACTTTGTTTTCGTATCAGGTATCGGTTGCTCATCAAGATTTCCATACTATGTAAACACATACGGGTTTCATGGTATACATGGGCGTGCTCTTGCAATAGCTTCAGGAGTTAAACTTGCTAATCCAAAACTAAGTGTTTGGGTTGCTACAGGCGACGGTGACTCTATGGCTATTGGTGGAAATCATTTTATTCATACTATTAGAAGAAATATCGACCTTAATGTTTTATTGTTCAATAATCAAATTTATGGTCTTACAAAAGGTCAGTATTCTCCTACAACACCAATGGGAACTGTAACAAAAACATCTCCTTATGGAACTATCGAACATCCTTTTGTTACCGCTGGGCTTGTTATGGGTGCTCAAGGTACTTTCTTTGCTCGTGTTCCTGATAATAACATTTCTCTTATGACGGAAATGATGCAGGAAGCTGCAATGCACGACGGCACTTCTGTTGTCGAAATTTTGCAAAATTGTATCATTTTCGCCGACAAAACTCATGCTGATGTTGTTTCAAGAGAAGTTAAGGATGAACGTCAATTAATCCTTAAACACGGTCAACCAATGATCTTTGGCAAGAATAACGACAAAGGGATTATTCTTGATGGAACCAAATTAAGAGTCGTGAAAATTGGTGAAAATGGTATTACTGTTGACAAATTGATGGTTCATGATCAGTTTAGCAACGACCCCGGTATTCATAGAATGCTCGGAAGAATGATGCCTCCTGAATTCCCTGTTGCAATGGGTGTAATTAGATCATCAAAATCTAATACTTATGATCAACTTTTTGAAAATCAAATAAAAAAAGCAAAGGAAAAAGCAAAATATAAAAAAATGGACGATCTTCTGAATAGCGAAGATACTTGGGAAATATAAATTTCCTCTGAAACTGTTACAGGCACTTTTTGCATTAGTTTGATAAATTCTTACTTTTGAAAAAGTGCCTTTTTAATTATAAAAAGTTTAATTGAACAATAATGCCCCAAAGAATTAGCAAGTCATTCGAGATTTTAAATTCAAAAGAATTCAAAAAGAATTTACTTTTTTGGGCTGAAGAGAACTTCGAAACATTTTGCTTGCTTTCTTCTAATAATTATGATATTGATAAATACTCTTCTTTGAAGAATGTATTTGCAGCAGGAGTGATTGATTCAATTACTGTTGATGAAGGCGATAATGACGCTTTTCAAAAACTCAAAGAATTTGCTGATGCTTCAAATGATTGGTCGTTTGGATTCTTATCTTACGATCTTAAAAACCAAATTGAAAGACTGTCATCAGAAAATTTAGATAGAATAGGGCTTCCTCTTTTGTTTTTCTTTAAACCCTTATTGCTCATAAAGTTTGATGAAACTATTGCAGAGATTGAAATTATGAAAAATTCTGCATTTATTCCTGAAGAATTATTTCAAGAAGTAATGCATTATAAAACGGAGAGCAAAAGAAATCATGAAAATATTAATATAAAAGCAAAAACAAGCAAAAAGGAATACATAGATAATGTAAAGAATATAAAGAATCATATTCAGTTAGGCGATATTTATGAAATGAACTATTGCATTGAGTTTTTTGCTGAAGATGCAGTAATAGATCCTGTAGAATGTTTTCTCAAACTCAATGATATTTCCCCAACACCTTTCTCTGCTTTTTTCAAACATGATGATAAATTTTTGTTGTGTGCAAGTCCGGAAAGATTTTTAAAAAAATTGGGCAAAAAAATTATTTCCCAACCCATAAAAGGGACTTTAGCCAGAGGTATAAACGAGACAGAAGACTATCTTAATGCAGATTTATTATACAATGATCAAAAAGAAAGAAGTGAAAATGTTATGATTGTTGATTTGGTTAGGAATGATTTGTCAAAATCAGCAATAAAGGGAAGTGTTTTTGTGGAAGAACTTTTTGGTATTTATAAATTTCCAAAAGTTTTCCAAATGATTTCCACAGTTTCTTCAGAATTATCTGATCAATATCATTATACAGAAGCTCTGAAAATGGCATTTCCAATGGGTTCAATGACAGGGGCACCAAAGATTAGAGCAATGCAGCTTGCGGAAGAATATGAGACAACAAAACGTGGATTATATTCTGGCTCAATTGGCTACATAGATTCTAATAAAGATTTTGATTTTAATGTAGTTATAAGATCAGTGATTTATTCAAGAAATAATTCTTGTCTTAGCTTTATGGCCGGCAGTGCCATTACAATCGGGTCTAATCCGGAAAAAGAATACCTGGAATGCTTGCTAAAGGCTCAATCAATGGCATCAATATTTAATCATAAGTTGGAAAATGAATGAAAAATTTTACATTTGCCAAAAAATTGACTGAGTTTGTTTGAAGCAAAAAAAATGCGGAAATTACGTCGATTATATTTAATTTTATTTGTTATATTGCGCAAGGATTTGAAATTGTTTTAATGTTTTCGGTAAATCCTAATAAGGGAAATGGCAGTTCAAGTTAATGTAACTAAGGAAGACATCACAAGACTAGTGTTTGAAGTTAAAAGGCTTTTTAACTTCGACTTTAGTGAGTATGCAGAGCAATCTTTTAAAAGAAGGATTGAGCACGTATTGGTTACTTACAACATAAATTCTGTTGAAACCCTTATTAGAAAACTTCGAGATGATAAAGAACGAAATCAGAAATTCATTAATGACATTACGGTTAATACTACCGAACTTTTCAGAGATACCGACGTTTGGCTTAACCTCAGACGTAATGTTCTCCCAAAACTTAAAACCAAAACAAATTTAAACATTTGGCATGCCGGCTGTTCAAGCGGTGAAGAAGTATATTCAATGCTTATTTTACTTAATGAGATGGATATGCTTTTTAATGCTAAAGTATTTGCAACAGACATAAATACCGAAATTATTAACAGAGCAAAAAGTGGAGTGTTTAACAGTAGGTTGCATCATGCCTATTTTGACAGTTTTGATAAGGTTGTAAAAACAAACCCTCTTAACTTTGAAGAAACAATTGAAGTGCCTTACGAAAAGTACTTCATTATTGATAACGCCAAGAAATCATTTGTGGTGAAAGACTTTCTTAGAGATAAAGTTACTTTCAAATACCACAATCTTACCGAAGGATCTATATTTTATAAGTTCGACCTTATTTTATGCCGCAATGTGATTATCTATTTTAACACAGAACTTCAAAACAAAGTCGTTTCTCTTTTCCACGAAAGTTTATTTCAGGACGGAATGTTGCTTATCGGAGCTCACGAGAACATAAGCTATCTTCCGGTTGGAAATAAGTTTGAAACAAAAATTATGAAGGGCTTGTACTTCAAAAAATAAAACAAATGCGATTTCCTATTATATTTTCATTTTTGCTTTTTCTTTTTAACCAATCTGCTTGTTTTTCATTTGACGATGCAGAAGAAGATGTGAGAAATCTGCCCGTTAAAGAAAGAATCTTTATCGGACTTTCTGCCGGACTGTCCTTTTCCAGCTTCGAAACCAGCATTATTCTTTCTCCCTCTATTGGTTATAGAATCACAAATCGATTGAGCTCAGGAGTTGGCGGCACTTATCAGTATTTTAGCGATAGGTCGTTTGGTCGGGTTTTTAACACCCATATATATGGCTGGAGCGTTTTTAGTCGCTTTGTTTTGTATAAAGGGTTTTTTGCTCACGGAGAAGTCGAATCCCTCAATATGAAATCCAGAGATTTCGAAAACTCAGGTCCAACAAGGATATGGGAAATGAATTATTTTTTAGGACCAGGATATAGATTAAGGATTGGCGAAAAAGCATACTTCAACCTGTTGTTGCTTTACAACTTCAACGACAAAAGCCAAATATACTTTCAAAATCCTATTTTTCGCTTCAACTTTGAAATAGGATTATAATATTACTGAATATTTATTTCTATAACAAACTTTCAACTTTTCTCCAGTCAACAAGTTCCCAAAAAGCAGCTGCATAGTCAGGCCTCCTGTTTTGAAAGTCTATATAATATGCATGCTCCCAAACATCGCAAGTTAACAGAGGCTTCAATCCTTTTGTTAGTGGATTACCTGCATTGCTTTCCTGGCTAATAACTAGTTTTCCATTCTTGCCTTTTGAAAGCCAAGCCCATCCACTGCCAAATAAAGTAACAGCAGCATTTGTGAATTCTGCCTTGAACTTTTCAAAACTGCCAAAGTTTTCATTAATGACGTTTAGTATTATCTCATTTGGATTTCCCAAACCTTTTGGACCAAGGATATTCCAATAAAATGTGTGGTTCCATATCTGAGCAGCATTATTGAAAATAGCACCACTGGAATTTAAAATAATATCTTCGAGTGATGATTTTTCAAATTCACTTCCTTTAATTAGCTCATTCAGCTTATTTACATAAGCCTGATGGTGTTTCCCATAATGAAATCCTATGGTTTTTTCTGAAATATGCGGTTCCAATGCATTTTCGGCATATGGAAGAGCGGGTAAAATGAAAGACATAATTACTTTTTTTTGGTTTCACACAAATATATAAATAATATAAGCGTTTTTTGTATTTTTATCCCATAAACTTGTTTTAATTTTTATCTAAAATACTTGATTATGAAAAAGTTATTTGTTGTTTTATTAGTGTCAGCGTTTTTTATTACTGCTTGTGGCCCTTCTGCTGAAGATGCTGAAGCTCAAAGGATCAAAGATTCTATTCAACTGGAAGAAGACCGGGTTAAAATTCTTGAAAAAGCAAACGAATTATTAGTGCCTGATTCTTTAAGTACTGAAAATAAAGATGAAAAAGAGGAGGATGATTCAGGTTGCTAGATTTTTTGACAATCTTTCTCATTGAATATTTTTAAGCAAACAAACTCCAATTATTTATTTTTGTTTGGGTTAAATTATTTTATAATTGTAGTAAAAATTCCATAAATTTGCAATCTCTTATAATTAAGGGATATGCTATTTGAAATGCCCGGGTGGCGGAATTGGTAGACGCGTTGGTCTCAAACACCAATGGTAGCAATACCGTGCCGGTTCGATCCCGGCCCCGGGTACTTTTCATTTTGCTTGTCATATAACCTCCAAATAAAACAAAATAATGACTAAAGAAGTTAGAATTTTTTCCGGGAGCGCATCTACTTACCTTGCAACAAAAATCGCTGAAACTTATGGACTACCTCTAGGTAAAGTTGCTGTTTCAAGATTCTGTGATGGCGAATTTCAGCCATCTTTCGAAGAAACATTAAGAGGGCATGATGTGTTTATTGTTCAAAGTACTTTTCCACCTTCTGAAAATTTAATGGAACTACTTTTACTAGTTGATGCTGCAAAAAGAGCTTCAGCTAATCAGGTTATTGCAGTAATGCCGTATTTTGGGTTTGCTCGCCAGGATAGAAAAGATAAACCGCGTGTTCCAATTGGAGCTAAGCTTATTGCTAATCTGCTTACAGCTGCAGGAGTTGATAGAGTGATTACTATGGATCTTCACGCCGACCAAATTCAAGGATTTTTTGATCGCCCGGTTGACCATCTATATGCTTCTTCAATTTTTGTACCTTATATCAAAAATCTTAAACTACCTAATCTTGTCATGGCTTCGCCCGATACAGGAGGCACTAGAAGAGCTGCTGCGTATGCCAAATTCCTTGATTGTGATCTTGTTATTTGTTATAAACAAAGATCTAAAGCAAATCAGATTGACAGAATGGTGCTTATTGGAGATGTTAAAGATAAAGATGTTGTTCTTGTTGATGATATTATTGACACTGCCGGCTCTATTACAAAAGCTGCCAAAATGATTATGGATAATGGCGCCAGAAGCATTAGAGCTGCTGTAACTCATCCTATTTTCTCTGCTAATGCTCATCAGCTTATTGAAAGTAGCGTTTTTGCTGAGGTTATCGTTACTGACACTATACCTATGAAACAAGAAAATTCTAAGGTAACAGTTTTGTCGACTAGCAAAATCTTCTCAGATGTTATAAATAAAGTTCATACACACGAATCAATAAGCTCTCATTTCCAGTTTACTACTATGTTGTAATGATTGGAATTTATTTAAAAATATTTTCAAAACTTTGGCTGCAAAGTATTATCTTTGCAGCCTGTTTTTTTAACAGGTTGTATTAATCAGATTTTCAAACATTTAATATTTAAACATTATGAAAATAGTATCTATGAGCGGTTCTCCTAGAGAGAACGTAGGGAAAAAAGATGCAAAAATATTACGCAGACAAGGTTTAATTCCTTGCGTATTATATGGCGGAAAAGAACAATATCACTTTACTCTTACTGAATTGCAATTCAGAGATGTTGTATTTGTTCCAGACGCTTGTCTTATTAAGCTTAGTATCGATAAGAAAGAATACAAAGCAATTCTTCAAGATATTCAATTTCATCCGGTAACTGACAGAATTATTCATGCCGATTTTCTAGAAGTAATTGATGGTAAACCAATAAAAATTGAAGTTCCAATCAAATTAAAAGGCAGCTCACCGGGTGTTATTAAAGGTGGTAAACTTCATATCAAACAAAGAAAACTAAAAGTTAGAGGTTTGGCAGATATTATTCCTGCGTATCTTGACGTTGATATTTCAAAACTTGATATTGGTGGTTCAATTATCGTTGGTGAACTTGCTCAAGAAGGTCTAGAATTCCTTAATGTGCCTAATTCAGTTTTGGTTATGGTTAAAACTACACGCGTTGCTGCTGCAGGTCCTGAAGACGGAACTGAAGAAAGCGCAGCCGGAGATAACCCTCAAGCATAATAGTTATTAGGTCATAACATATTTTATTGTTAAAACAGGCATAAAGTGTAACTTTATGCCTGTTTTTAATTCATAAAAGATTAAGCATGTTTAACAGATTTCTCAGCCTTTTTAATAAAAAGACTAAGGCTGATTTAAATAATGAGCAATTAGTGAAATATTTAATTGTAGGTTTAGGAAATATAGGTCCGGATTATCATAATACACGCCATAATATTGGCTTTATGGTGGTTGATAAGCTTGCAGAGAAAAAAGATGCCGTTTTTACTCCTGCCAGATATGGAGACAAAACTGAATTTAAGTATAAGGGAAGGTTGTTTATCCTTGTTAAACCTAGTACATACATGAATCTGAGCGGCAAGGCGATTAATTATTGGTTGGAGAAAGAAAAAATTCCTTACGAAAACTTACTTGTTATTGTTGATGATTTAGCTCTTCCTCTTGGAGTTCTTAGAATGAAAACAAAAGGTGGTGATGGTGGTCACAATGGTCTAAACAGTATTATTAGTATTCTAGGCTCAAATGCTTTTTCGCGACTTAGATTTGGGATTGGCAATGAGTTTCATAAAGGCGCACAAGTTGGTTATGTGCTCGGAAAGTGGACAAGTAAAGAAATGGATTTAATAAACCCAAGAATTGAAGTTGCCTGCGATGCAGTGCTTAGTTTTGGAACTATTGGGCCAGAACGTACAATGAATGTATTTAATTCAAAATAATTTCAGGTAATGAAAATTACTTTGTAACTATCCTCGACAATTGCTTAGCTAATACAATTCTTTTTCTTTTAAGTTTCGCGTCTTTTGTCAAAATATGCATTATCCCTTCAGGGTCTTTTGTAGATTTGAGAATCTCCTGATTATCAGTTATCATCTTTTCAAGTTTCTTTAGCTTAAAAGAATAAAGTATTCCCAATATGTTTTGCTTTAGATTGTCTACTTCTTTGTTAACATATATAGAATGCTTTGTTTTCCATTGATCACTTAGCGAATATCTAGAGCTAAGCAATTCTATGGCAAGATCTCTTATGTTGGCATCATCATTATGTAAAAAGGCATTTTCCCCTGTAAATGTGTCATTATTCCTTGATGCAACTATTATGTCAAATAAGGCTTGGTAAGATTCATTCTCGAATTTTATATCATCACCACCAATCTCATCTGCCATGAAGTCAATTATGCGAATATGTTCTTCAATTTCCTTATTGTCCTCATCTTTAAAAGTGAAAGATATCTCATTAAGTCCATATTGCATCATAACTCTTAAAATTTCTTTTTCTTGGTACTCCGAGTTATATATTGGTTTAAGCTGTTCAGGTGGCATTATAACTTCAACCTCAGCTTCAGCATTTGATTCGTTGTCTTCTCTTCTAAACTGCTCTTTTAGTTTTTGCTTCCTCTGTTTGTTTATTTCTATATGAAGAATTTTTTCATCAACATTTACAAGTGAGCTACATTTCTGAACATATAGAGTTCTGGTAATAGGATCTGGAATTAATGAAATAGTATTTGCAATCTCTTTAATAATTCCGGCTTTCTTTATTGGGTCATCTTTAGTTTCTTTATATAATAATCCGGTTTTAAAAGATATAAAGTCAACTAAGTTTGTATCTAAATACTCTCTTACTTCAGCCGGTCTATATTTTTTCGCATAGGAGTCGGGATCTTCACCTTCCGGAAACAAAACTATTCTTACATTCATCCCTTCCTCAAGTATCATGTCTGTACTTCTGAAAGCAGCTTTTATTCCGGCAGCATCAGAGTCGAAAAGCAGTGTTATGTTGTTTGTGTATCTTCTCAAGAGCTTTATCTGTTCTATTGTTAGAGAAGTTCCTGATGATGAAACAACATTTTCTATTCCGGCTTGATGCATAGAAATTACATCTGTATATCCTTCAACCAGATAGCAATTATCTTCTTTAACAATTGCAGATTTAGCGAAGTATAAACCATATAATACTTTGCTTTTTTGGTATATTTCAGACTCTGCAGAATTTAAATATTTTGCTTTGTCTTTTTCTGATGTTAGAATTCTTGCACCAAAGCCTAATACTCTTCCGCTAAGATTATGTATAGGGAAAATTACTCTTGCTCGAAATGTATCGTACAACGACCCATCTTTTAATTTGGAAAGGCTTGTCTCAAGCAACAGCTCTTTTTGATATCCATTCTTTTGGGCATGCTTAGTGAAATCATCCCATTTGTTGGGGCAATATCCAAGTCCAAACTTTATTATTGTATCAGTTGTAAAGCCTCTCTCTTTAAAATATGTAAGCCCGATCGACTTTCCTTCTTCTGAATTATTAAGCGTATCGGAAAAATACTTTTGTGCAAATGCCGATAGGTTAAACAAACTTTCTTTCTCGTCAATTGCTTGTTGCTGTTCAGCATCAGGAATTATTTCTTCAATGTGAATGTTGTATTTTTTTGCAAGAAATTTTAATGCTTCAGGATAGGTAAAATGCTCATGATCCATTACAAAATTAACAGCATTGCCTCCTTTGCCGCAGCCAAAACATTTAAAAATACCTTTTGATGCCGAAACTGAAAACGAGGGTGTCTTTTCGTCATGGAAAGGACAAAGTCCGATATAATTTGCACCTCTCTTCTTTAATGTCACAAACTCTCCAATTACCTCTTCTATTCGGGCAATATCCATTATTTGGTCTATAGTCTCTTTTGTGATCAATTTTTTGAGGTGTTTTGAGAGTTTTTATTTTGGGAATTTTCTAATCCCACTCAGTTGCTATTGTGAATGTGCATTTTGATCCTATAACATTACTTTTAACTTCAATTCTTAAAGGAGATTTTAAAGTTATCTCAAGCGTTTTTTCAATCCAGCCTGATATCCTATGAATTATAAGCTTATCTTTCTCATCAAATCCCGAAAACTGCATTATAGCTTTTTTATCTCTCTTTTCCAAAATTGTAATATCGGAAGGGTTATAATATGTGCCGAATACACTGCTGGCGCGACTTAATACAAAATGTGGGCTACTAACTCTGACAAATAATTTATAAATACCCTTTAAAGCAACTTCGGCACTGAATCTGCCTAATTCTTTTGCAGCCATTATATGGTCACCACCAAAAAACATATCGCCTACTTTCTGAGTTGGTATGATAACAGATTCAGTAAGGGGATACCAATTAGTTGCATAAACGCCATCTAAAATAATTGATTTTGATGTTTCCGGTAATGCATTTATCCATTCACGAAATTTTTCGTTATATCTTGCCCTAACAAAGTCAGGGGTTGCCTTAACTGCAGTTCCTTTAATTAGCATAATGTATTTGTTTAATGTTGTGTATTTTGTTTAGATGTCTGTATTTGCATAATAACAATGCCTGCAAAGTGGTTCGTATGATTCAGTTTCTCCCAAAACTACTAGCTTTTCACTGGCAATTTTTCTGTATGAATAATTTGCAAGATTACCGCACCTTACACATATTGCATGAACTTTTGTTATATATTCTGCATTTGCAAGTAATGCCGGCATAGGACCGAAAGGATTTCCTTTAAAGTCCATATCCAATCCGGCAACTATTACTCTAATTCCTTGATTTGCCAATTGTTTGCAAACATTTGGCAATTCTGAGTCGAAAAACTGCGCTTCATCAATTCCTACAACATCAACTTCATTGGTTAAAAGCAAAATGTTTGAAGATGCCGGCACAGGAGTCGACATAATAGCGTTTGAATCATGAGATACAACTTTTTCTTCATCATACCTTATATCAACTGCCGGCTTAAAAATTTCTACTCTTTGCTTGGCAAACTTAGCCCTTTTTAACCTGCGTATCAATTCCTCGGTCTTCCCGGAAAACATACTTCCGCAAATTACCTCTATCCAACCCCTTGATGTTTTGTTGTTTACGTCTTTTTCAAGAAACATATATTGATATTTCTTTTATTTTTAACTTTACATTGTTTTTCGAAACAAATTTAAAAAAAGATAACCTTTAACTAAGCTTTTTTTCAGAAAAGAATTAACAGTTAATTACAATAAAATTGTTTTACATTCGTGCTATATAAAACCGACTTCAAACACATTAATATCATATGGAACATACAGATTTAAAAGATAGAATTATAGTTTTACTTGAAAAAATTGTAGAACGCAACAACTTTCTTGTAAGAAATGAGAAAATCAGTCTGCTTGAGATTGACATTGTAATGGAAGATTTAAAAAATCTTTATGAGGTTTATTATAGCCTTAAGAAGCAAATTCAAAATGGCGACAGCTCTGTTTTAAGTCCCAAAAAGGAAGTTTATGAATCTTTTAAAGAAAGTGCTGTGCAAATGCCGGATAATATTGTGCAGGAAAAAATGGAAGAAGTTAAGGCTGAGCCAATAAAAGAAGAAAAACCTGTAATGCCGGTTGTCGAAGAACCTAAATTAGAAGTAAAGCAAGAGGTTGCCGAAGAGGTTAATGTTAAAGAAGTTGTTGTTGAAAAAAGCGAGGAAATTGAAATAGTTGAAGAAGTTTCTATTGTTACGGAAAAAACGGAAGTTGTTGTGGAGGCAAAAGAAACTATTAAACAAGAAAATATAGAAGTGGAGGTTGCAAAAGAAGAATACACTTCTGAAAATGAAGAATTATTAAATAAAACAATAGGTGAGAAATTTGTTTCTGCTGAAAGTTCTCTTCACGATAGAATTGCAAGCAAAAAAGAAGACTTAAGTATAGCAGCAAAATTGCAACAAACATCAATTACAAGTCTAAAAGATGCTATTGGCGTTAATGAGAAGTTTTTATTTATAAATGAACTTTTTAATGGAAATATTCAGGAATATAACCAATCAGTTGAGAAACTGAATAACTTCCCAAATATGCAACAAGCCTTTGAATTTGTCAATGAACTTACAACCAAATTTGCCTGGGATGGCAATAAGTCGGCTTCAACTATTGAAAAGTTTGCAGGTCTCATTCAACGTAGGTATATGAACAATTAATGCAATATGCCTAAACTATATATTATTCCTACACCTATAGGTAATCTTGAAGATATAACAATCAGGGCTCTAAATGTTTTGAAAAGCCTTGATTTTTTATTAGCTGAAGATACCAGAAAAACATCAATTTTGTTGTCAAGATATGAGATTAAAGTGAAAATGGTATCATATCATATGCACAACGAACACAAGATTTTACAAAATATTATTGATAAGATAGAATTAGGCTTGAATGTTGGGCTTGTTAGCGACGCCGGTACCCCTGGAATATCCGATCCTGGATTTCTTATTGTTAGGGAATGTGTTAAGCACGGAATAGCGGTGGAGTGTCTGCCGGGTGCTTCAGCATTTGTTCCGGCCCTCGTAAACAGTGGATTGCCTTGCGATAAATTTTGTTTTGAAGGGTTTTTGCCGGTGAAAAAAGGTCGCAAAACCAGATTAGAGATTCTAGCCCATGAGCCCAGAACAATGGTGTTTTATGAATCTCCACATAAGCTTCTAAAAACATTAAATGATTTGGCCGGTATATTTGGAAACGAAAGGCAAGCTTGTGTAAGCAGAGAATTATCTAAAATACATGAAGAAAATGTCAGGGGCTCATTATCAGAGATAATTCAGCATTATGAAAAATCCACGGTAAAAGGTGAGATAGTGATAGTTGTGGCAGGTATAGACAGTTAGAGTAAGCATATAACTACCGGCAAACTAGGTTCATTCCAAAAATATCTACTAAATGATTTTTTAGTTTTGATTTAACTTCTTCAATATCTAATTTTTTTCCTAATTCGACCTCAAGTGAAGTTGCTTTCTTATCAGTGAAACCGCAGGGATTTATATAGTTATAGTAATTAAGGTCTGTGTTAACATTGAATGCAAACCCATGCATTGTGACCCATCTGCTTGTGCGAATTCCAATGGCGCAAATTTTTCTTGTTTTACCTGGCAAATTAATATCTAACCAAACACCTGATGCTCCATTAAGCCTATCTCCATGAAGTCCATATTCTGCTATTGTTCTAATTGCTGCCTCCTCAAGAAACTCAACATATTGCCGTATGTTTGGATTAAAATTGTCGAGGTCAAGTATAGGATACCCAACAATCTGACCCGGTCCGTGATATGTAATGTCGCCACCTCGATCAATTTTTACAAAACTTGCTTTTTTTGCAGCTAGTTCTGCAATCCCGGCAAGTAGGTTATTTTCCTGCCCATTTTTACCTAATGTATACACATGAGGATGCTCGCAGAATAGCATGTAATTATCAGTAGGAGAGTGTTCAGAAACTCTCTCTTTATCTCTGTTAATGAGTTTCTGGCATATAATTGAATTAAAAAGATCTTCTTGATATTTCCAGGCATCTACATATTCTATCAGTTTAAGATCCTGAAAATAAACATTGTTATTCTTTGTCATGCAATAGCTAACTATTTTTTTGCTTCGAAATGTTGTTCTAAAAGCCTTGCAACATACTTGCCAATAATGTCAAATTCTAAATTAACAACCGTTCCTTTTTTGAAATCTCCAAAATTGGTCATGTCATAAGTATATGGAATAATAGCTACAGAAAAAATTCCCGGTTCAGAATCGACTACAGTAAGACTAACACCATTAACCGAAATTGAGCCTTTTTCCACTGTAATATTTTTGGGACCCCTGTCGTATTCAAAATAGAATTTCCAACTTCCGTCAAATTCTTCAACTTTAATGCAAACAGCAGTTTGATCAACATGCCCCTGAACAATATGTCCGTCAAGCCTGCCATCAAGCTTCATGCATCTTTCAAGGTTAACTCTGTATCCTGTTTCCCATGTGCGCATGTTAGTTTTATCAAGTGTTTCCTGAATTGCAGTAACTGTATATTGTTTCTTAGATTTATCAACATTAACAATTGTAAGGCATATCCCGTCGTGAGCCATGCTTTGATCTACTTTTAATTCTTCGGCTATCTCAGTCTCAATAGTGAAATGGATATTACCTCTGTCTTTTTCAATTTTCGCAACCTTTCCGGTTAATTCAACTATTCCTGTAAACATATGCTTTAGTTTTATTTGTAATTGATTTGCAAAATTATAATTATTTTATCCTTTCTCAATTATGTTAGCCTTGTATTTGACTTTTTTATAAAATCATTAGCGATTTTGATGAATAAAGAAAGAAATCAAAATTTTAGTAATTCATTATATCGCCTTCTATAATAGGCACTTGCCTTGTGAAACCTTCTTCTAAAGATACTAGCGTTTCTGTTCCTGTTACTTCCTTTATCATCTGTATTTTTTCAATAATAAGCTTCTTAAGATGCTCGTTGTTCTTTGTAAATACCTTTACAAAGAGAGAATATCTTCCCGAAATATGGTGACATTCAACAACTTCCGGAATTTGCTTGATTTTCTGAAAAACTGTTTCATGTGTAGTCGGACTAGTTAGATTTACCTGTATGCCAATGTATGCACAAGTATGATAACCAAGCCCTTTTGGGTTTAAAATGAATTGCGAACCACCTACTAGTCCAGCATCAAATAGCTTTTGAACCCTCTGATGTATAGCAGCTCCTGTAACTCCGCATTCTCTTGCAACTTCAAGATAGGGTTCGCGAGCGTTTTTAGTTAAAATTTCTAAAATTTTCTTATCGGTACTATCAATTTGAAAGTTTTTATTCATTTTATTTAAAAATTAGATTAATAAAAATTGCAAAATGCACTTATATGGTTTTAAAATGAAACATGATATTGCAAATATATGAAATATTGTTATTAAAATGTCGAATAAGTGAAAAATTATAATACTTTTGTACTCGAAAAGCATAACTAATAATTATACTCTTAAACTTCATATAATAAGGTCTAATTATTAAAACTTTCTTCATAATAATAAGTGTTTTGGTTGGTTGATTGGTTACCCCGGATTGTGGTGAGTCCGGGGTTTACTTTTTATATGATGCTAGCTATAATAAAAAAGAGGCTGAATAAAGTTTATCGGAATAAAACTATTAATTCAGCCCCTATTCTTAATTAGGCAGTTTATTTATATTTCGGCTTCACACCCATATTGTAAAACATGAATGCCCATGTATCGCTTGCTTCTTCAATTATTTTTGAAGTTGGTTTTCCCGCTCCATGTCCTGCGTCAGTTTCAATTCTTATAATTACCGGATTTGAGCCTTTGTGTTTTCTTTGAAGTTCAGCAATAAATTTAAAACTATGTGCCGGAACCACCCTGTCGTCATGGTCGGCAGTTGTAACCATTGTAGCTGGATAGTGAACTCCTTCTTTAATGTTGTGCAATGGCGAATATGCATATAAATTATTGAAATGCACTGAATCTTGACTTGTGCCATAATCTGTAGCCCATGCCCAGCCAATTGTAAATAAGTGATATCTCAACATATCCATTACTCCAACCGCAGGGAAAGCAACCTTAAATAATTCAGGTCTTTGAGCCATCACAGCCCCAACAAGTAAGCCTCCATTTGAGCCTCCTTGAAGAGCTAGTTTCTCAGAAGATGTGTATTTTTCTGCAATTAGATATTCTGCTGCAGCAATAAAATCATCAAATACATTTTGTTTATTCAATTGTGTTCCTGCCATATGCCAGTCTCTTCCATATTCACCGCCGCCTCGTATGTTTGCAACAGCGTATATCCCGTCATTTTCAAGTAAAATAATTCTTGATGCGCTGAATCCGGGAGTTAGACTTGCGTTAAATCCACCATAGCCGTATAACAGTGTTGGGTTTTTACCATTAAGTTTTAAACCTTTTTTATGTACAATAAACATAGGCACTTTTGTGCCGTCTTTGCTTGTATAAAAAACTTGCTTTGTTTCATATGCCTCTGGATCAAAATCAATTTCAGGAGCAAAATGTACTTCGTAAGAATTTGCTGCAACGGCGTACTTAAAAATTGTAGAAGGATAAGTATAGGAAGCAAAAGAGAAAAAAGCAGTGTTTTCATCTTTCTTTCCGCTGAAACTGCCAAAACTTCCAAGTCCGGGGAGTTCAAGCTCTCCTGTTCTATTTCCTTCATAGTCATAAATATATATTCTGCTGCTAGCATCTTTCATGTAATGTGCAAATAGTTTTCCGCCAATCTCAGATACACCCCTTAAAACTTCTTCTTGTTCTGGCAATATAACTCTCCAGTTGTCTGAAGCAGGATTGTTTGGGTCAATCAATACTAGTCTGTATTTTGGTGCATCGTGGTTGGTTCTCACAAGTATTTTCCCATCTATATGATCCAAAGCAGAATAATCAAACTTAAATCCTTCTGCTATTTTAACAAAGCCTTTCTTTGGAGTTTTGTTATCCTTAACATATAATGCATTTCCACTTGTTGATTCAGATTCACTGATGATTAAAAATCTTTCGTCTTCGGTTGTTCCTGCATAATAATTTCTCCTTGGGTAATTTGGATTGTGATATATCAGCTTGTCGTCACTTTGTGGGGTTCCTATTTTATGATAGAATACTTTTTGAAATTCGTTTGTTCCTGATAGTTCTTGCCCTGGAGCAGGCTCGTCATATCTGCTGTAATAGAATCCATCTCCTTCCCAGCTAATTCCTGAAAATTTTACTCTTCTGATATGGTCAGATATGTCATTTCCTGTAGCAGTTTCTTTAACAAAAATCTCATTCCAATCAGACCCGGCTTTTGAGGTTGCATAAGCTACATATTTAGCATCGTTGGAAATACTAAGTGTTGCTATTGAAATACTTCCTGCTTCACACATTTTATTTGGATTCAAAAACTCCCTTGGTTCTCCGTCAATGCCTTCTTGTATATATAGCACAAAGTGATTTTGCATTCCGTCATTCTTATAGAAGAAATAGTAATTGTTTTTCCAAAATGGTGTTCCATATTTTGGGTAATCCCAAATTTTTGTCAATCTCTCTTGAATAGCGCTTCTGAAACCTATTTTTTCAAGGTATCCGAAAGAAACTTCATTCTGGGCTTTAACCCAAGCTTTTGTTTCTTCACTGTTGTCATCTTCAAGCCAGCGATAAGGGTCTGGAACTTCTACTCCGAAGTAATTATCCACAACGTCGTCCATCCTTGTTTCCGGATATTCAAGCTGTGTTGTTCTTGTGCAGTTTGTTAAAATCATTATTGGTATTACGAATAATACCGAGATTAATAAGCGTTTCATATAATTTGGTTTTGGGTTAATATAAAATGAATTAAACGTGAGATAATTATAAATATGTAATTTTGAAGTGCAATTTTCAACTGTTTTAAAACCTGTTAAAGTTATATATTTTCAATAAGTTTGACATATCTTTATCGGCAAATTAATCTTAAAAGTTCTAAAATGACAATGAAAATCAAGTCAGTTAAGGTTTTTAGAAAGGAAATTATCCTTAGGTCTGCTTCTGCTCAGGAGCTTGAAGAAGTAACAAAAATTCATTGGGAAATTCATTATAACCAAGAAGGGAAAAAAATCAAGGATGTTAGATACGACTCTTTTGAAAGAATTGAACATCTTGTAGTTTTTAAGTATGATGATAGTGGTAACTTGATAGAAGAGACTATCTGTGAAGATGAAGAAACTGTTATTGAAAGAAGGACTCTTGAATATGATAGTAAATCCAAGATAAATAAAGAGTTTCTTCATTATATGGATGGGTCTTTTGATACAGCTGAATATCTATATAATCAATCAGGACAGTTAGTTGAAATAAAAAAGATCGACTCTGATGATGAGCTGGAGGAAATTACTACTTATAAATATGATGGTGATAACCTCTTATATAACTTCCTCGTTCATGCAGCTTCCAGTTTAGCTAATTTCATCCTTAACTGATTGATTTTCTTTTGTTTATATTTTTGTTGAAATTCAAGTAGCGCATTTGGGTTGAAACTTTGTTGGT
>Ga0208244_100708_pt1 | contig 26469 bp, 22 predicted proteins | sample SubbioCR12Aug_5A_FD_184828 | JGI IMG/M metagenome (GOLD analysis project Ga0208244, IMG submission 184828) | Serpentinite rock and fluid subsurface biosphere microbial communities from McLaughlin Reserve, California, USA - CR12Aug_5A (SPAdes) | ecosystem: Environmental > Terrestrial > Deep...
TCGGGCGGCTTATCGCTTCGCATCTCTGCTAACGACCACCTCCTGCTATACGGCTGATAGGGTGTTACCGTAGCTCTGACTTTTCACAGAACAGGAACATCAGCACCTTACCTTGGCGCTCATTTCAACAGAACCATCTTCTTGGCCGAGACAAACTCACCCGCCGTGATCCGATACAGATAGACACCGCTGCTGACTTTCTGGCCATTCTCGCCGCTGGCATTCCAGTTCACCCTGTGACTACCTGCTGAGAGGTTCTCATTGACCAGCGTCTTCACCATCCTGCCCGTGATGTCATACACCTCGAGCTTCACATCGGCTGCCTTCGGCAGGGAGAATCGAATCTCCGTCGAGGGGTTGAATGGATTCGGATAGTTCTGAGCCAGCTCGAAGGTCGCCGGGATGTTGGCATCAACCAGCTCAACATCGGTCGGCAATCCGAGTGCCTGGAGTGATTTCTGCAGCAAGTACGTCGCATAGCGCGGGTTGTGGATTCCGTAGCTGCCGTCGTACTTCAGCATCAGATAGTTCCAGAACACCTTCTTCATAGTTGCGGAATCCGGTCGGGAAACAAGTGCCGTCCGGTCGATGTCCGTACTGCCAAGCGGAGGAAGATTCATTTCGATCTTCTTCTTCATCCCCTCGAACTTCGCCTTGTAATTCTTCCACAGCGTCTCGGTATTTGCTTCGCTACCGTGACACGGGACGCATGCCTTCAGGTTCTTGTACTCCTTCCCATCAGGGGCAACATACTTCATCTCCCATGTGTGCATTCCGATCTTGTCACGCGCAACAGTTCCGGTGTCGGGCGTGGCAGCCATGTGACAACCGACGCAGGTGTTCGTCACCGACATGTGACCGCTCTTGGTTAGATCCGGCAAGAACACATCACCGAAGGTGTGACCATTTTGGCCGAGGAACACGTCCGCGCTGCCGGCGTAGTGTGGACCCCACGTCCTTCCCATGTTTGTCTGCAGAATGTAGCGCTGTTCACCGCGACGATACTTATGGCAATCGACGCAAACGGCGCCCTTACCGAAGTCAGCAGCAGTGTACCTAAATCCGCTGCCGAGCGTATCGGACGTGACCGGCATGCTCCGCAGATCGAGCGAATGTGGCTCGTGACAGGTCTGACACGTGATCGGTGTGCGAGCCAATCGACTGTAGCCAGACGCAACGCGCGGATCAAATGTTCGACCATAGGTGTAATTCACGTACGCCTGACCATCATGGCAGCGCGTGCATGCATTCAAGTCGGGGTTCGTGACGACAGCAGTCCCTGTGTAGCCGCGTAACGATCCCGCGGTTGGAAGCTTTCCGCTGTGTGCCGAGGCTTCCCACTGGATGTACCGATTATGTCTCCAGGGCTCATCATGGCACTGTGCACAGACATCCGATTTCAAAGTGACAGGCTGGATGCCGCGAGTGAAGTGGGACTTGAACGGACCGTGACAGCTTTCACAGCCAATCCCGGCGTACATGCTCAGTTCCTTCTTGTCCGTAGTCAGGAGGGAATCATAGCGTCCCGCTTTCCAGGGCATCCACTGTGAAGTTACAAAGCCGAGGGTCGTCTGGAGATCATCAAATCCACCATTCGACGCCGACTTGTTGTATCCAACCGTATGGCACTTGAAGCAGCTCTCGCCCCAGTACGATCCGAGCTTAGCGTTCATGCCATTTTCGAACATCTTGGCGTGATCCGATTTTGCCCAATCCGTGTAAGGCTTCGAGGCAACAACCGCATGGCATGTGCCGCAGTTGGTCCGGGTGGTGGTCACATTCGAACGATTTGCGCCTATATACGTCGAACCAGTAATCGTCACGGTTGTGTCTCTCCCACTCACGGTCAGCTTCACCACATAGTCGCCCGCTCTATCGGGCTTGAATGTTGTCCATTGCTTGTTCGTACTGTCGAACGCAGCAGTAGAACCCGTGGGTCTCGATGTGAAACTCCACGCATATCCTGTTCCCGCCTTGTATGTTGAATCACCGCTGACGTCCCAGCCGGAGAGCCACACTCTCGTCCCAATACCGACTGTCGTCAGTCCCGTTGAGACGTTATCCCAATCGTTCGGATTAGGCAGCTTCATCTCATGAAGACGATGGATCGACATCGCTTCAACTTTGATGGCTGCCTTCTGGGCAAATAAATCGCCGGCGGGGAGGAGCATGAAAACTGCTACAATGGCCAAAAGGCCCGCCATACCAATTTGTCTCATACCCTTCTCCTTTCAAGTGTAGGTTATTGTGATTTGTGATTTGCAGGCCTGCAGAAGACTCCCGGTGGAGAGGTCACAAACACGACAACCACCATCTGCGCATCTTCTACGCATAAGGCGGTCCTTAGGCAAAAAACATGCCTTAGGAGGAAGGACGATAAACGCGAGTGTGTGCTTTTATTCTTAGGTTTGACGCTATTTTGTTGAGTTTCTAACAAATAATGATAACCCGTTTTCCTGATGCTAAGAATTAGGATAAAATAGTCCTCTTACTATGACGAAAAAACCCATGCCGCTGCACAGATTTCAATCGAAAGTGCATGCGCCATGGGTCTGTTCTAGGTCATACTACCGACGGCGTAGCTACCCGAGATACCCTTCACCCGCCAAAGTTCTCGGCGCCAAGGATATTCCCTCTCTCCCTCCACTAGTAACCCAATGTCATTCCGGACTAGATCCGCCTGCCTGCCGGTCAGGCTGGCCTGCCCGCCATGGAGAATCAATTGAGGCAGGCGGCGATTCTGCTCCAGTGAAGGAAGTCCGCCAGCGGCGGACGGGGTCCCCGTGTTACAACATCACGGGGCCCGCAATGACTGTAGCGTGGGCATGGAAGGCTTCGCATAGAGATTGTCTGAGACAGCTGCTCGCTTGAGGTTTTCGGCCAGACTTCTAGCGGAATGGCCCAAGGGCCCTGTTGCCCGTGAATTCGATGAGCAGGCTATGAGAAAAAATTCGCTTCGTCGAATTCGCTTTCGGGGATATCCGGTGGAAACGCACCGAAATTCTTGAAACTATCGTCAGTATCGGAGAAGCTAAAAAATGCCGGACGGCTTCCCTTGAGCTGTCGCAGTATCAGTACACCCCCTGCCAAAACGAGAGCTGTAAGTCCGAAAATCCACCACTTCTTGTTCACAAGTCCTCCTGAATAAACTACTTGCGCCAACTGCGGATGCGCAAGCCAGATGTTGCTCAAATCACTCCTGCCTGGATGCCGCTCGATCAAGAGATAGGCGAGCCGTCCTGCCCGTTATCCATCGGCTCCGAAATCTTTCGATAGAGAGATGACAGGCTGATACCTAACAGCTTCGCGACTTTGCGCTTGTCATCCCCATTGGCCTTCAACGCCGCCGTAATCACGTGTCGCTCATACTCACGTACTGAATCCTTCAATGGGCGTAAAACGTAGCTGCTTTGAATTGTTCCGAGTGCTTCGCTCATAGCTGACTCCCGAGATTTTCATTCATTCACTATTTCGAATAAAATCCCCTTCACTAGCGAGAGGAATTCTCTTGCGAATTTGCAATCCACGTGCCAGCAATTGAACCCTTCATCTACTCACGAAACAGACGAAAACGCAGTGGAATTGGAAGAATGGGAGGGGATGAGGGCTAGGACAAGTCTCCAAATTGGGAAGGCCTTTGCGGGATTTCCCAAAAATCAGAACAATGTCGATTGGTGGTTCTGGAGGGGGTATGCGCTGTTGATCCGTGGCTGCTCGTGATGTCCTATCGCAAGGCCGAACCACGATACGAGGGAGAGTCCTAACGAGTCGGGATTCCGAGTTCGTCCATTTTCCGATAAAGCGAAGAGAGACTGATTGCGAGATCTTCCGCGGCGGCTTCTTTGTTCCCATCTTTGGATGCAAGAACATCCATAATATATCGTTTTTCGAATTCCTTTACCGCATCCCGCAGACTCTTCCGGCCCCTCGGCATCGCCAACGTTCCGACGCTTCCGTGTGGTCGCAGGTAATCCGGCATGTGCTCCAGCTGAATAGTATCATCGTCGCAGAAAATGACCGCACGTTCGATGATGTTTTCGAGCTCTCTGACTTCACCCTTCCAGATGTGGTGAAGCAACGCCTGCATCGCCTCGTTGCTGAACCCCTTGATGCCCCTCCCCATCTGGTTCTTGTAAATGTTGAGGAAGTGCTGCGCGAGCGGCGGAATGTCTTCTTGACGCTCCGCGAGGGACGGGATATGGATTTCCACAACGTTGAGCCGGTAGAACAGATCCTCCCGGAACTTTCCTTTTTCCACCTCCACGCGAAGATCTCTGTTTGTCGCTGCAATAAAGCGAACGTCGATTTTCATCACCTCGGTCATCCCGACAGGCGTGATTTCCCTCTGTTCAATGGCTCTGAGGAGCTTCACCTGGAGATGGTGGGGGATTTCGCTGACTTCATCCAGAAATACCGTGCCGCCGTCTGCGACCTTGAGCATCCCATCTTTGTCGGCCGTGGCTCCCGTAAAGGATCCTTTCTTGTGGCCGAAGAGTTCACTCTCGAACAGGGTGTCAACAATAGCGCCGCAATTGATTGTGACAAACCGCCGGTTGCGCCGTAACCCGTTCGCAAAGATCGCCCGGGCTACCAATTCCTTGCCCGTTCCACTTTTTCCGGTGATCAGAACCGTCCCCTCACTCGCCGCCACACGTTGGATGACCTGATACATCTTCTTCATGCTTGGACTTTGACCGATGATCTGATCGAAATCATACGATCGATTCAATTCCTTGCGAAGAAGGGTGATTTCGTGAGCGAGCGCCCGATGGTCCAGGAGCTTTCGGACACGATGCAACATGTCATCAAATTCGATCGGCTTGAGAACATAGTCGTATGCCCCCCTCCGGAGTGCGGTGACTGCGCTCTCCAGCGAGCCGAACGCCGTGATGATGATGACGAACGTTTCAGGGGTGTGCTTTGCGATGTGCTCCAACAGATCCATCCCCCGCATCTCCGGCATTTCGATGTCAGTGATCACCAGATCGTATGGTCGGGCGTCCTGCATCTTGAGCGCTTCGCCGCCGTTGGCGGCCTCATCGACTTCGAATCCCTCTTTTTTCAAGATGAAGCTAAGGGATTCACGGATAATTTGTTCATCGTCAACAACAAGAATTCGCTGCGCCATCTATTCTCCGTTCATCGGCAACGTAATCTTGAAAACACTCCCCTTGGCCTTCGTGCTGTCAACTTCGATATCACCGTCGAAGCTCTTGACGATTCCGTAACTCACCCACAATCCGAGTCCGCTTCCTTTCCCCACCTCTTTCGTCGTGTAGAACGGGTCAAAGATCTTCTCACGGTCTTCTGGTGCTATGCCTTTCCCGCTGTCCCGGATGGAGACCACCACCAGACCGTTCGACGCCTTCGAGGATATCCAGATTTCTCCCGCCTTCCCATCTATGGCATCGACCGCGTTGATCAGAATGTTGATGAAGACCTGCGACAATTGATCGGGGACTATGCGAAGATTCGGAAGGTTCTCTGACAGCTCCAGGTGAAACGAGATATCTTTGACTTTCTTGCCGTACTGAACGATGCTCAGCGCCTCCTTCAACACAAGGTTCACATCGGTGAGCTTTACAACATACGTCGACGGCCGAGAAAAATCAACAAGATCGCGGATGATCCTCGCGATCCGGGTAATCTGGTTCTTGATCAGTTCAAGCTTGTCTCTTGTGAAGTCATCACTCGTGGTTCGTTGAATCACTTGAACGAGGGAGGATATGGATGTGAGCGGATTTCCCACCTCGTGAGCGATGCCGGCGGCCAGGGTCCCGATGCTCTCCATCTTCTGGGATCGGATGAGTTGTTGCTGGAGGATTTTTTGTTCTGTGATATCACGATGGGCCCCAAGAAAACCAACGACCTTTCCCTTTCCATCTTCGATAGGAGAGATGACCAACTCGGTGTGGAGCGCCGTACCATCTTTCCGCCGGTTTTCTATTTCTCCGACCCAAACCTTGCTGGAGAGGATTTGTTGCCAGACATTCTTCCAGAATTCAATGGAATGTTTACCGCTGTTTAGAATTCTGGGATTTCTGCCGATCAGTTCTTCGTTCTTGTAACCGCTGGCTTTCTCAAATGCGGGATTTACATACACCATGACGCCGGTGGCGTCCGTGATCTGAATGGGATTGATAGTGTAGTGGATGACATTCGAGAACTGAAGGAATTCGAGGTCCCGCTTCTTCAATTCGGTAATGTCACGGGCAATCACCACCCGAAATCTTTTATCACCGGATACGAGGCCCCTGATTTCGACGGATACGTCGATCAGGGAGCCGTCTCTCTTCCTCAAATGCGATTCAAACGCCTCATGATCACCCGCTTCCGCGAGTTTCGTCGAGAATATCTTCCAGTCAGCCGGCGGAACCAGGGGCGCGAGCCGGTCGGGCGGCGATCCGTTGGCATCATACCCCAGCAAGGTTATGGCGCTCCGATTGAGATCGATCAACTTCTGCTTTGGATCAAGCACGAGGATGATCTCCGGGAGAAGGTCAAAAACTCTGCCGTATTTCGAAAAGAGTTTTGAAGCCATTGATGATGCGCGGATACCGATGGATTTTGGACTGTGAAAAGGTAGGCATATTTGCGCGGATTTCAAAAAGGAGAAATCCCGCTTCTGCGGGGGGATAAACGAAAGGCCGATCATGCAGACCGGCCTCATCAATTCAAATCAATCGATCAAAGCGTCTACTGCGCATTTGAGTAGCGTTTGAGATTGGTGTAGATAGCTTCAAACTCCTCTTTTCTGATCTCGGGGTATACTGACTGGATCTCCCATCGGTTCCACTTCTTCTTTCTGACTTGCGACGAGGGCGTCTGAACGATTGCCGTTAACCTTGCCTCGTGGGTCTTGTACCGCCCAATGGTTACGACGCTTGCCTGAGTAGCGGGAAATCCGGAGGTATCAATCCTGACATCCAGGAATCCTTCGAAGTATGGAATATTTGTTCTTTCGAAAGATTTTCGCGATTTGCCCATTTCATTCACCGCGTAGTCTATTCCGCTCAGGGCAATCTGGTTGGCCTGCAGTTGATAAAGATGAGCGAATGCAATACTCTGGTGATTCGCATCAGCAGAGCGAAGACCAAGGACATAGAACCCAAGGATGATTGAAATCGCTCCAACAAATATGACGCGCGAACTCGACATGAAACTCCCGCCCTGCTACAGATTTGGTGGATAGAAATGCAATTCCCATGAACTGGTCGGATACCGCTTCACATAACCTCTTTCGACCGGCTCCCCCGCCTGTGCTATGATCTTGATAGAAACGGACCGAACCGCAGAAAAGTTGGATGTGACCGCAGCGAGAGAGTCATACATGACCGCCGAGAAACTCGTTATTCCGCGTCCAACTTCCATCGCAGATGTCCCGGTCGCTCTCCTGTAGAAAATCCTATCGTTCGGGTTTTCCGTGTTTGCAAGTTCCGAGACGGCGCCAAGATAATAGTAGACCGTGTCCACGATGCCATCGTTGTTAACATCCGCGCAAAAACGCAAATCTGTGGATGAAGCGGCCAACATCGAATTCCCTGAAGTGACCCGGTGACCGATCATTCCGAAATCGGCCTTCAGGATGTCTGTCGTCATGGCGAGGTTTTGCTTGAGGCGGGCTTGCGTGGTGCGCTCGTTAAGAGTACCATTGAGGGAAAGCGTGAGGCTCACGATGATCACCACCATCGTCCCCCGAATGATCAGCGCACCAATGATGTCGAAAAAAATACCCATCGCCGCAATCCTCGCGTTTGTCGGTATTAGAATACGACGATGCCGTATGAAAATCAATGACCAGCATCACATCTGATTTAACGTCACTCTGGATTTGGAAAGACGGGTGATCGAGCGGCGTGTAGATTATCGTTCCGTAAAATAGAGCGAATGTGTGAAGACTTGGGACTATGGTGGATGGATCGGGACTTCGTCCTGACTCGAGCGCTCGAGTCGCCTAATACGCAATGATTCGAAAAAACCGGAGGGTATCAGAGAAACTCGAGTGTGTGACCATCACGACGACTCGCTTGATGTGTGTTCGATAAGACGGTGGTGCAGTTTGTACTCTGGATGAATCCCGGTGGATCTGATAGGTCACCGTTACGGTGCAACGGAGGGCTTTAACGAGTTCTGTATTCACAAGCCGGCTGTACCGATGATAGTCATCGACGTCATTGAACTTGGCATTAGACATGAATGACCCCGCTGAATCCACCTTGTCCGGCAAGGGACTCACCGGTTCCGTTCCCTCAGGTCCAAGAGCAGCCGCTGCGGTGAAATCAGTTGGTGGCTGATAGGGATAGGGATAGGGCAGCGCTTTCTCGTCGAATTTCTTTCGCGAAATCTCATTCAGAAGTGACTGTGCGACATTAACGGCCATGTCCCTGGCCTCCGCCTTGACGATTTCGTCGCTCGAGTACACCACGAGACGGTGGGCATTGACAACGAGCACGGTGAGCAATACCAGCGCCGCCGCACTCAACAGCGTTTGACCAAGATTCATAAGCTACCTCCAACTCTCCATTCCAATCATCCGCTTAGTGGTTACTCATCTTCAACCGTTGCCGTGGCCACCTCTTCGACGGAAGTAATTCCGTTTCTCATCAACTCCATCGCGCTTTCGCGTAATGTAACCATCCCCGCTTCTCTCGCCGCCTCCCGAATTGCTTCTTCATCAATTATCCGATCCGATTCGAGAATAATCTTTCTGATGGCTCTGGTGAAGTACATCGCCTCGTGGATTGCCGTTCTTCCCCGATATCCTTGCAGGCATCGATCACATCCGACGGCCTTGAACAATTTGAGGGTTGGAATTTCTTCCTTGCGGAACCCTAGCTTCAACAGCACCGCTTCGTCAACATCATCATGCGGTGCGCGACAATGGACACACAGTTTTCGGAGAAGCCGCTGTGCCACAACGATATTGATCGAGTAGGCAAGCAGAAACGGCTCGATATCCATCTTATAGAGCCGCGCGACGGCGCTCGGAGCGTCGTTCGTGTGCAGCGTGGTGAGCGTGAGATGCCCTGTATTGGCGAGCTTCACGGCGATATTGGCCGTAATACTATCGCGCATCTCTCCCACCATGACGATATCCGGGTCGTGACGCAGAATTGCGCGCAACGCCCCCTCAAAGTCGAGTTTGGGATTCAGCTTCACCTGGCGCGCCCCATCAATAAAGTACTCGACGGGATCCTCAACGGTGATGATATTCCACTTCGGATCCATAATTGTCTTGAGCGCTGCAACCAGTGTTGTGCTCTTTCCGCTCCCCGTCGGACCGGTGACGATGATGATCCCATACGGCTTGTTGAGGGCCTTGCGAAAGAGCGATTCGGTTTTGGGCTCGAAACCGAGGTCCGACAGGTCCATGCTCATTGTCGGTTCCTGGAGAACTCGAATGACAATCGATTCAAACCTGTTCCGCAAATCTTTTCCCACGATAGGAATCACGGAGACGCGGAATCTGACCGTCCGCCGATCGACGCTGAACTGGGCAAAGCCATCTTGCGCCAGATTGCGTTCGAACCGATCCACATTGACCGCCCGATCTTTCACGACGGCGGCCACCGCCTCTGCCCGGCTTTCTGCATGCGTATACCAGAGCGATAGCCTGCCATCAACGCGAAAGTAGAATTCCGTCTTCTTGTCGGCGCGCGGGATGACGTGGATATCACTTGCCCCGACCCGGACAGCATCGACAAAGATGCTTTCCACAAGCTCGACAAGACCACTCCGATTGATTTCTTCATCGAGGGCCTGTTCGTAGATTTCAGTGTCATCTTCGATGCCGGCGGCTTCACGAAGATCCCTGAGGGAGAGCGCCTTCTCCTGATAGCTCGATCGCCCGATATTCACTCGCTGCCATAGAGCATCCCATTGGAAAAACTTTACGTACGCGATTTCAAATTTCTTGTACGGGAACGCCCGAGCGATCGAATAGATCTCAAGCCTCGTCGGATCCGGAGTGATCAGCAACAGTCGGTCGCCGTTGGAACGGTTCACTTCCAACGGGAGCACTTTGTGCTCGACTGCAAGTTCACGGATGGACTGAGGGAGATTGTTCAGCTCACGACGGGTAAATTCCAGAACATCGTCTTCAATCTGACGCTTGGAGAGATCGATCGTGCGAAACGCATAGTAGTCGGCCACTTCTTGGTAGACCAGGTCGCGGTCGATCTTGAAATCATTCACCAGAACCTGAGGGAGTTTCCTCCGATCCTTCGCCGGCTCTTTGCTCAAAACATCAATCGCGCTGAGCAGGAGTTCCGACGAAATAATACCTTTAGTGACGAGGATATCTCCCAGTTCTTTTCTTACCGTTTGCACCAATGTTCCCCGTTCTATCGACCTGTGAACCTGTTACCTCTGAAATGGATCGATCTTGATGGCCGCGGTCTCTGACGAAAGGTACGTCAGAAATACCAGGGCCACCATGATAATCATCGAAATTGCGACTTCGATGATGCTAATGAGATTCTTCATTGCGTACTGGTTTTCCATTTGGTAATAATCCGCGACGTTCTTGGCGGTGTTCTGGAGATCTCCTGTTTCGCCAGACGTCTTGAATCTCGATATTACCATTTCAGGAAAGAACTTCGTCTGCTCGAGGGCATTGCCGAATTCCGTTCCGAATTTCAGCATAAGCGGAATCGCCGTGTTTTTGATCTGGTAGTCCAGGAACCTGTTCCCGCTCGCCTCTGCCGATACGCGCACGGCGTTGATGTTTTCGTTTGACGAGGTGTAGACGATTGCGAAAACGCGGCAGAAGATCTCCACACTCGTATTCCGAAGGATTCTTCCGATGTACGGTATCCGAATCAGGAAGCGATCAAACGCGATCCTTCCCTTGTCCGAGAGAATATAAGCATACAAGCCTGCGAAGGTTAGTGCGAAGGGAGTAACAATGATCAGGAAGTTTTCCTGAAAAAATCGGCTCGCATCTAGCGTCGCCTGGGTGAACGGAGGCATTCCCGAGGAGACCGGCGCCAACATCTCTGCCATCTCCGGCAACAGATAGACGACATAGAATCCCAGAGCGCCGATGAGGGTCAAAAAGGTGACTGCCGGAAGGATGAGCGAACTTGCCAGTCCCTTTCTGAAATCAGCCTGGCGCTCGACAAGCTGGGCGATACTTCGGAATATACTCGTCAGTTCCTGGCTTTTTGACGCGATGCCCAGCATCATGGCGGTGTGTTCACCGAAGATCTTCGATTGACGAACGAACGCTTCCTTCGAATCGATGCCGTTCTTCAGATCCTGCAAAATATCCTTGAGCCCTGCCCGAAGATTCACATCTCGCACATTGGTGGCCATAATGCGGAGAACCTCTGCAAACGGTATTTGCTGCTCCAGGAGTTTTGCAGTTGTCCCAATGAACGTGACGATTTCCGATGTTGGCGCCCGGAGACGGAGCTCGATACTCCGCCGGACCGACTTCACCTCGAATCCCAAACGCTCCAGGGCGGAGATAACTTCCTGGCGGGAAAACGCACTCTGAACCCCGGTGATCGTTCGCGAACCGCGTACGACACGATAGGCATAGCTCTTCTTGCGCTCAATCGAAGCGATTCTCGCATTGCGCGCAGACATCAGGTCTTTCGCGCGCTTGCGAGCGAGCCAGTACGACGATGCAAAGACGTACCGTTGAATTGCTCGCCCCGCCTGATCTCTAGCCTGCACGCGGTATTCTTTTGGACCAGATTGCGACATTAATCAAATACTCCTGTCAGCGTTGGAACACGTCACGCGGCGGCGGGATGGCGCGCACGGATCGGAAGGAGATTGAAATATACCCCCAATTCTTCCTCCCTCTATCTGCACGTAAGCATCGGCGCATGTCAGAAGATCGACGGATGGCTGTGCTCGTTTACACATGTTTGGCGCGTTTGCTCTTCATGGTATCGAAACGGTTTCTCGAAAACAAGTCCGGGTGTGAGAGCCCTGTCACATATTCGTTAATAATTGATTACACTGCTGAACGGATGCACATCACACAATTTTGTCATTCTCCGTTTCATCTTGATTGGAGTGGTCTTTCAAATAGGAGCTGAATATATATTTCAGGTCCTCCAGACCATTCTCGACGACATAGGGAACGGAATCTCCGAAGGAATTGAGAATGACAAGGGCATTCATATTTGCATCTCTCCGTGAGGCGGCAGAGAGTCTCTGGGAGATTCCTTTGTTAACAACGGAGATGTCTTTGTAGATGTCACGCAAGCCATCAAGATCCCAGTCGGCCTCTTCCCCACCTTTGCTGACCAGAAACTGTCCGATCAAATACATCGCGATCGTTCGGTAGACCGATTCAAACGGCGTCGCAAATGGAAGATGAAACCGGACCATGGGACGAAGCTGGTCCATAATGGGGCAATTGCTCGTGACCATATAGATCCCGAGCATTCCGCTCAGTCCTTTTTGGATGGTTGACCGCTTCGAATAGACTCGTTCTTTCGTCGTCACTGTGATTGATGCCTGTTCATAGGAAACTCTGTCCTCAAACGTCTGAACCAGATCGCTCAGATTCAAAGCAATGGGACAATACTTGACTTCTTCGCTCAACGGACAATTCGGACATTGGTGGAAACCCAATTCTGCCCATTCGGGCTTTTGAGATACGTCGCCGGTCACCAGCTCGAGCGTTTGAGAATCCAGGTTGATCTCAAATGATTTGCCCGGACTACCATCAAAATCAAATTGATAGTGGATACGCAATGGTGGCCGTTCGCCTGATTCGCCGTGTTCCATCGAAACGCTCGTTGTGGTTGTAGGTCACTCCCCCGGTATTGTTATGATCGCCGTCCTTTTGACTCTCGAGGTAAATATATCTCGTACAACATCCCACCATCCGAGTCCTGCTCGATTCTCAACCCTCCCCCATGGGATTCGATGTATCGCTGAGCAAGGAGCAGTTGAAGCCCGTCGCCTTTGATTTCTTTGAGCTTCGTTGGTTCGTCCCCATCCAGGGATTCAAGAATCTTCCGGAGTCGGACCGGTTTTTCATCGCTTGCTGAAGAACGGACGAAAACTTGGATTACATTGTCGTCCTTTGGATGTTTACCCATGCCAATACTCAATTTGGCGTTCTTTTTCGATTTCTCCACGGCACGCATCACAAGACTCTCGATCGCAAAAGTGATTTTTTCCTCATCTACCTTAACCTTGGCCGCAAATGTTTTGCCCGTTTTCACGAGTTTCATTCCGTTCGATTCGGCAAATATCTTTCCTCGTTCAAACGACTCGTCCACCACTCTGCCGATATCGTGCGTATCAAGGTAGAGGCATATTACTTTTGAACCCAGGTCGGACGAGTCAACTGTGCGTGTTATGCGATCAGCCACATGGATGATCATTTCTCTGACCCTATTCAGCAAGACAGCCTTTGCCGCGGTCTTCTTGCCCCCCTCGGCATCGAGGAGGTGATCAATCACCCTCCCGGTGTACATCATTGATCCAAGAAGATCGTCGAGGAGAACCGAGGTATGATAGACCTTGAGTTTTTCGAACGCAAGTTCGGCCGATCGTGCCCGGAGAATCGCGCGCATACGAGTAACAAGTTCTGTCGGATCGATGGGTTTGACCAGATAATCCTTCGCCCCGGACTTCAAGCACTCGATCGCCGTCGTGAAATCCGCGAAGCCCGTGAGCATCACTACGTCGAGGCGCGGATAGAGCTCCGTGAATACCCCGAGCGCCGTAATGCCATCCATCACCGGCATATTAATATCGAGGAGAACGATATCAAACTCATTTTCTTTCAGCAGCGCGAGGGCCTCCTCACCATCAATCGCAGTGTGAACCTCAAATCCTGCTGAACCGAGTCGCGTTCTCAGCGTGAGCCGGAGAACCTCCTCATCGTCAACAACCAAAATTCGACCAGACATGTTCGATCCCGAATTGTTTTGAAATCTAGGCAACCGGAAGCGTGAAGTAGAATCTTGTGTATTCGCCAACCCTACTTTCCACGCCGATTGTTCCGCCATGTGCATCAACGAGAAGTTTGCAGATCGCCAACCCCAGACCTGTTCCCTTCGAATGAGATTTCTTTGCTGTGGTCACTTGCTTGTACCGTTCAAAGAGCTGGGTCAGGTCTTCCTTCGGAATCCCCGGTCCCGTGTCTATTACCGCAACCTCGACCAGTGAATTTGTGCTTGCATTCTGACCGTTTTCCTTTCCGGCTCGGCGCAGATCGACGGTCACCCTCCCGCCTTTCGGTGTAAACTTCAGCGCATTGCTGAGCAGGTTCATGAAAACCTGATCGATCTTGTCCAGATCCACATGGACCTTCGGCAGGTCTTCCTCCTCGAGGAGGTCAAGCTTGACTCCTTTCTGTTTAAACTGGAAGTCAATTTGATGAATTGATCGCTGGGCCACATCACGGATGGATACGGGAATTCGTTGGAGCGTGATGTTCCCCGCTTCGTACTTCGAGAGATCGAGCAAATCGCTGATGAGGAGAAGCATCTTGTCCGCGGATTGATGGCTTGCCTTCAACAGGGCAAAATGGTCAGAGGAGAGGCGATCACTTTTTCCCTCCAGCTCCCGGAGGAACGAGATAACATCGCGGATGCCGGCCAGCGGACTTCGCAAGTCATGAACCAGCATAGCCATGAAATCGGCTTTGGTTCGTTCGAGCTCAAATTCTGCCCGCTTCAATCGGACGAGCGTCTTCGTTCGGACCAACAGTTCGTCGGTGTCGATGGGCTTGGTAAGATACTCTTCGGCGCCGAGAAGGAGTCCGGCTTCGATGCTCTCCGGGTCTTTTCTTTGCGCTGTGAGAAATACGACCGGGATCTTCGCTGTGATCGTGCTGTTGCGCAGATGCTTGAGGGTCTCGAACCCATCCATTTCGGGCATCTGGATATCAAGAAGGATAACGTCCGGCTTCGCATCCCTTGCGATCCGCAGACATTCCTTGCCGCTGGCCCCGCGCGAAGCATTCGAACCGGCTTTCGTTTCAATGCAAATTCCAGAAGATCCAGGTTATCTTCTGTATCGTCCACAACGAGGATCAGTGGATCTTGTTCTTTCATGGTTTACTCCCCTCTGTTGGCGAATCTGCGGACGTGAGAATTCTTCTGATTGAGGTCGCGATTGCATCATGTGATACCTTGTTGTCGCGTATGTACTCCCGGATGCTCGATTGCAGCGCCTCCCGTTCCTTCTGCGAGAAATCATCGCCTGCAAGAACCACCACCGGGATATCGTTCCACTTGCTCTGATTCCTCAGTTTGTCAACCGTTTGAAAGCCTTCGAGCTTCGGAAGAATGAGATCGACAAAAACAATCGACGGCCGAGAGTCCCGGAGCAGCTCAAGTGCGGATTCGCCGTTGTCCGCAGTCCGAGTGACAAAACCCTTTGATTCCAGAAGGATCTTAAGGGTATTTGATGATTCCTTGTTTTCGTCGACGACCAGAACATAATCGTCCGGACCTTTGCTCACACGCTCAAGCAGACCAAGGAGCGCCTGGGGATCGATCGGCTTCGGCACAACATCGATGGCACCGAGAGAGAGTGCGAGGGGCTTGTTGTCGATCATCGAGTGAATCACCACCGGCACGGATTTCGTGCTCACATCTTTCTTCAGCTCCCGGAGAACCTGCCAGCCATCCTTTTCCGGCATCATGATATCGAGAGTAATTAGATCGGGACGGATCTGTTTTGCCATCCGGATCCCTTCATCTCCCGAATAGGCGTAGGATACCGCATAGCCCTCGGGAACCAGGTGTTTTCGAAGAAGCTCGATCGCGTCCGGATCATCATCGATGCAGAGAATTTTTGTTTGTCCCAGCCGGGCGTCGGTCACCACACCGGAAAGGGAGGATGCTTTCCGCAATTCACTCATTTGGATACGCTCCACAGTCGGTGTTTCTTCGATCGGAGGAACATATACCGGTGGAATCGAAAGTGTGAACTTGGAGCCCTTTCCGAACGCGCTCTCCACCGTCAGGTCGCCGCCAAGCATCAGCGCCAGTCGTCGAGAAATCGGAAGTCCAAGTCCCGTACCTTTGTATTTCCGCGAGTCACTATTGTCGATCTGCTGAAATTCCTCGAAGACGAGGTCAAGATTTTTCTTTTCGATGCCAATACCGGAATCCCTCACCGATATGCGGATGTTCTCTCCCGCCTCCCACGCTTCAATGGTAATGCTCCCACGTTCGGTGAACTTCACGGCATTGCTGAGAAGATTGAGCAGGATTTGCTTCACTTTGAGAACATCAGATTTTAGGACCGGAAGATTTGGCTCGATCTTCGTAATCGTCTGAAGTCCCTTGGCTTTCACAAGCGATTCTGTCGTGACCAGAGTATTTGTGATCACGTTTTCCACGGTGTCTTCCGAAACGGAGACGGTCATCCGTCCGGATTCAATCTTGGAGTAGTCAAGAATATCATTGATCAGTTGGAGGAGATGTTTGCCGTTTTTCAGCACCTTCTCGAGTCCCATCCTCTGATCGTCGGTGACAGGATCTCCTCCCGGAGATAGAAGGACTGTACTGAAGCCGATGATCGAATTCAGGGGTGTGCGCAATTCATGAGACATTCCGGCAAGGAAGTCTGACTTCACCTTGTACGCCTTTTGCAATTCTGCATTCTTCTGATTGAGTTCCTCGTTCTTCGTCGCAATCTCTCGAGAGAGACGCTGCGCGGCGGCATTGGATCTGGCGTTCGTGACCGCAACGCCAATTTGAGGAGCGGAATTGAGCACAATTCCTTTTCGAAGCTCATCAAATTCGCCGAGCGAGCCCAGGACGAGGACACCAATAAGTCGGTCCTGAAAGAGCACCGGTGCGGCCAAAATGTTTTTCGGGATCAAGGAAACCAGACCACTCTCTACGGGAAATGTTCGGACATCTTTGATCTCAGAGACTTCAACCGGTTCGCGGAGCAGGGCGCATTGACCCGGAATACCCTCACCGAGTGCATAACGTTTTTTCACACCGGAATTCGTCGAGAGAGCGTAACCGGCCGCGAGTTCGAGCGATCTGGAATCTTCTCCATAGATGTAGAATGCTCCAATTGACGCCCCGGTGTGTCGGCAGAGAATCGATAGACTCTCGTCTTCGACATGTTCGAGTTCAACGTTAGTATTCAACGCAGTGACGAGTTCCGAGTATGCGTTGAGCCGCGTGTAGTTGTTTCCCAAAATTTCTGCCATGTGAGTGAAGTCAGCGGCAAGCTCTCCAAGCTCATCCCGCCGGCCCAGTTCCACCGGCCTGAACTTGCCCTCGATGATGTCCTGGGTGCCTTGCTTCAACCGCCGGATCGGATCGGTAATTGAGCGGGTAAGGACAAATCCGAGAGTCATCGCGAAGACCGCCAACAAAACATTAACAATCGTGATAAATCTTCCGATGTCGCTGCTCAGAGATCTGGCCAATTCGACGTTTCTGCCTGATGCTGCGGATACGATCTGGCGCATCTGCCGGATATTTTCTCGTGCTCGAAGAAGATACCCGTTCTCCGCCTCAAGAGCCGAGAGCGCGAAATTCCGAGGCTCGAAGTCAGATTCTCTGGGTCCGCTGGCGAGCATCATCTTGCGATCGCCGACTTTTTCCATCCATTCATAAAAAAGCGCTCGCGTTTCAGTCAGGTCCACCGCCATACTTGTGTCGCGCAACTGCCGCTCCACGACGGGCAGCAACTCTTCAAATCTCTTCCAGCTCGACTCAAAGACCATCCTTGCTCCCGAAGAACGGGTTAAGGCATAATTGTCGGCGGCATACGGTACATCGGTGAGAACAAAACTGATGTTCTCGAGATTCCGGAGGAGAGCAAAATCCGCCGAGGCTGATGTATAGCTTGATTCAACCTCGGAAAGGATGTTCAAGGTAAGAACCGTCATCGCGGTGAGAATGACAAGCAACAGTGCGAAGTTTGCAAAGACCTTCCAGTATAATCTCGATCGTATCATGGTATTCCCATCACTAGAGAGTTTCTCCTACTATTCCATTCAGACTATTTCTCCTTGTCAATCAGGTACTTACGGATCACATTGAGAAGTTCCTCCGGATCCATGGGCTTCGCGTAGTGTTCTGCGCACCCAATGCTCAACGCGCGTTCCTGATCTTCCTTTCGAACCTGGGCGGTGAACGCGATCACCGGAATGGCTTTGGTACGAGTATCGCCCTTGAGGATTGGGATCGCCGTCCATCCGTCCATGACGGGCATTTGCATGTCCATCAGAATGAGTGCGGGCGACCGGTCGATCGCCAACTCGATGGCTTCCTTGCCATTCTCCGCCACAATCAGGTCGATGTCCATCTGGCTCCGTTTCAGGACAAACATTACAAGATCGCGGTTATCCTCATCATCCTCAACCAACAGAAGCACCTTTTTCATCGCCATACCTTTCGGGTAATTGAGTCCGTCCGACTCCGTCAATCGATTTATGTCAGAGTGGAGATGTACTGTCGAAACGCCGCTACCTTTTCGTTCATCACACTCGTGAGCTCATCGAGATCCACCGGTTTCTTGACGACCGCTTCAGTTGGCCGCAGTTCATAGGAACTCATGTGCGCGAAATCCGATTGCTCGCACAACAGGATGAACGGGAGATAGTTATACTTGGCATTTGCGCGAATGACATGCAAGAACTTGGTACCGCTCAATTGGGCACTCGGAAACTCCACATCGCAGAGGATGAAGTGTGGGGGAACCCGGTCAATCTTCTCCAGGGCACTTTCCGGTGAGGACGCGAGCACGACCGCAAAACCGGAGGCCTTTAACCTCGGCATAATTTCGTTAATGTTCTTCTTATCGGCACTGATGAACAGGATCGTTCCCTTGAATTGATCTGCCACGAGGTCCATAAGGAATTTCGACTCGTATTCCAAATATTCATCGAGTGTCACATGATACACTTTTCGAAGCCATTCGAGCGTATTCGAGGAGCTCCTCAGCAGCTTTCTCTTCGAGATCACTTCTTTGACGGCACGACTGTACAATTCCAGCTTCACTTCGCGCTGAATCGAAGCGACGATCTCATCCGGAATCTCCTGAGCAATCGCATACTCCTCAAGTTCCTTCGCGTCTTCTGCTTTTGGCGCCCCGTTGACCCAAGCCACCTCCATCTTTTTGCGCAGCTTTCGGACAGCCTCCCTGACATTCTTCTCACCCATTTCCTCACGCGCCTTCTTCTCCTGGTCAAGCATCTGCGTGAGCATCTCAATCTGACGCCTCATTTCATCCAGCCGCTGATCCACCTCGACACGATTCGCGGAAGAACCAGCACCCGGTGTTGTCTGCTCCGTCGTCTGAGAAGCTGTATCGACTTCCGTCACCTGCTTCGGAGGGGGATGTGGCTGGTTGACTTTTTCCGAGGCCGCACTCTCCGTTTCGGATCCTCCTCCAGGCCCCTTATGATCCGATAGAATCTCAGGTGTTGCATCATCGAATGAACGCGATTCGATCCTATGGACTCCGTTCACAGACTCTCCTTTGGAGAGAATCGCGAGGGGCGGCTTTGTGGCGATTGGCGTCGGATCGACCGAAATCAGGGGGAGAATTCTGAGGTTGCTGGTCGGTTTCGTATATCTTCGTGGCACATGCCTGTCGGAAGAGAGTCTCGACAACGTGGTCCCTCCCTCTTCCTTGGGGCGTGCAGGCCCCTGCCTCGAGGGCGTGGGCCGTCTTAAGCCGTCATCGTGTTTTTTGTGCTTCCTCTCGCGGACTTCTTCGGCCGGAGCGACATCCCCGCCGGACATCTCCTCCTCACGATCATCCCCCTCGACGTCCGGAGACTCGATTTCTCCCCTAGGGATAGCGTCTTTTCCTTCAGCAGCCTCACTTCCATCCGGTACTGAGGCCGTTGGTTGTGAGATGACCTCTCCGGTCGGGGTTGGAGCGGATTTCTTTTTGATGTCTTCAAAATGAGCAATTCGATCCCTGAACGCGTAGATGTAGACGTTTGTGGGATCGAACTTCTGCGCTCGCTCCACCTCTTGGCGCGCCCGCTCATAATTTTCCTCTCGGATAAACTTATCGGCTAACACCAGGCACTGGCGCGCAGCTTCCTTCGATAGGGCCCCAACGGCCCCGCTCCCCTTGCCGCCAGTATTTTCGGACTTCGATTTCGTCAATCTATGCCTACGCAAGAGATCTTTAGACAAATCAGAAACGGAGAAACGAAATGACCTCGGGTGTCGAGCTTGTCTGGGAGGCGATGATCTGATCGGGAGGGAGATTGGAACTCTTCACGATCTATGCTCATCATCAACGGCCTGACGACGACTGCAGAGTTCCCAGAGGGTCGGAAGATCCATGTTTCATCTCGCACCATTTTCCGTAATACACGCACGGTTTTTTGCAAGATTTCAACGCCAAATTAAAGACGTTTGGGCTCAAAGTCAAGCAACTCATTGATAACTCAGTGCCATAGCGTCACTCTGCTGATACATCGTTTCGGTTGCACCCGAATCCTTGACCGAGATCACATTTTCTTTGCGGAAGTGACCCAGACCCTCGTTTCGCAACAACCTCGCTCCCCTTGACATTGCTATTCAATCCAAATATTTCTATGTTGGCCGCGGATGCTGCCCGTGATGCAACCTATAGGGATTAGTTTCGCATCTACAACTATAAGCCTTCCAGTATGCACTCTCAGAAATCCAAGGTCCTGGTCGTGGACGATGAGGTCTCCATACGAGAACTCACGTCGTTGGAATTCCGCCGTCGGGGATTTTCCATAATCACCGCGAGCAATGGAGAAGATGCCATTTCGCTTGCCAAGAGTGAAAAACCTCAGGTTATCATTCTGGATCTCATCATGCCAGGTCTCCACGGATTTGAGGTGTTGAGAACGCTTCGGTCACTCCCGGACGTCAATAGACCAGTCGTGATTGTGCAATCTGCGAAATCATACAAACCTGACATTGACAAGGCGCTGGAAATGGGGGCCGACGCCTATGTCATAAAACCGGGGAACTCCTCCGATCTCGTCGACCTCGCCCTCAAACACCTCGATATGCGGAAACAGCAAAACTCATGATAATCAAATTTTGGGGAACGCGCGGCTCAATCCCCACCCCGGGTCCACGGACAATCAAGTACGGAGGAAACACATCCTGCGTGGAAGTGCGCATTGGAGAGAACATCATGATCTTCGACGCGGGGACGGGGATTCGAGAACTGGGTCATGTTCTGCTTGAGGAATTCAAATCGAAGCCCCTCAATATTCACATGTTTATTACCCATACGCATTGGGATCACATCCAGGGATTTCCTTTCTTTCTGCCCGCGTACCAGAGCCAGAATAGGATTCATATCTATGGACCACCCGGCAGAGACAAGTCCCTGATGAGAGTCCTCCAAGATCAGATGGACTGGGAATATTTTCCAGTCGCCATGGGAGATCTCACTCCGAATCTGGAGATTGATGAATTCCGGCATGAACTATCGATCGGCTCCAGCAAGGTCACGTCTTTCTATGTGAATCACCCCGCCATGACGTTGGCGTTCCGGCTTGAGCATGATGGGAAGAGCATGGTTTACCTGACCGACAATGAGCCGTACAAGTACACGCTCTCAACCCAACCCGGGGGAACGCCACGAGAAGCCGAATTCAGCGAACAGCAGGATCAGCGACTGATTGATTTCATCGCAAAAGCGGATCTCCTGATCGTCGAAGCACAGTATACGCTTGAAGAATATCTGAATGGAAAAATCGGGTGGGGACACTCACCGATTGAATCGGTTGTGGAGTTCGCTGCGCGAGCGGATGTCAAACAATTGGCAATCTACCACCATGATCCCATGCATGATGATGCTAAGGTCGATTCCATGGTGCACCATGCTCAGCAGCTTTTGCGAAAAGAGAAGAAAGAGACCGCCTGCTTCGGCGCTCAGGAGGGAATGACGATACGCCTCGCATAGCTCATCCCGATTCTGCGGGTTCAATCGCTACACCACTTCGACAATCTCATGGTCTTGGTCTTGCCGTGTCAGTTTCGGTGTATTACTGACAAGCAGGAAATATCGACGCTCTCCCTTCCAAGAAGTCTCTCAACGCGTCCCAAAACCTCATCGAGGTCGTAAGGTTTCCAGATTATCGAATCGACACCTTGCTCTAGAACCATTTTCCGAACGTCAAGATTATAGGAGCCGCTCGTAATCAGGATCTTCATCTCAGGGTTGATATCGCGAAGTCTTTTGCAGAGAACGAGTCCGTCCATGTCCGGCAGACCCAAGTCGATCACTGCCAAGTCTACATGTGTGGCGGAGCGCTGGACAGCATCGAGAGCCCCCTTGCCATTATGGGCGGACAGATTGGGGATGTCGTTTGATGTGAAGGTGACCTCAAGGAGGCTCACCAAAATCTGCTCATCTTCCACGATCAGTACCATTTTCTCTCCGGTAAACATTTTCATCGCCGTATCCCCCTGCGCCCTGATTGCGAATTTTGTGCCACAACCAGTGCTTTGAGATTTGGCCACGAGCATAATAACCTGCCAGATAATGAAGATTTTGCGCCTGCAATCGGAAGTTCCTGCTGTCTCTTGAATCCAGTTCTTGTAGTTTCTACATTCTTGCAACGAAACTGAGAACTGATCGCTGATCTTCATTTCATCAATAGAGAGCTCGCTGGGTCGTTGATCCGTTCGACAATTCGCTCGATGCAAGAATGAAATCAAATCGAAAACCGGTCACCCGCACGCTGGTCATTAAAAACATGGTATGTGAGCGGTGCATCCGGGCTGTGAAGGAAGAACTCCAAAATCTCGGATATGACGTCCGGAGCATCCAGCTGGGAGAAGCGGTGGTCGGCCTTTCATCCTCAAGCCCAAGTGCCGATCGCATCAGAACGGCTCTGGCTAAGCAAGGTTTTGAACTGCTCGATGACCGACAATCACAGAACATTGAGCGCATCAAACTTGCCGTCCTGAAGCTTGTCAGGCAGGTCGATCCTGATCGACCACGCAAAGGAAAAGATTCCGAGTTCATCGCCCGCGAAACGGGTCTCGAATACCACAAGCTCACGACTCTCTTTTCATCCACCCAAGGAATTACAGTCGAGAAGTACCTTATTCTTCAGAGGATCGAGTACGTCAAAGAACTCCTCAGATATAATGAACTCACCCTGAGCGAGATTGCATACCAGCTCGGTTACAGCAGTGTCTCCCATCTTTCAAACCAATTCAAGAAGACCACTGGACTTTCCGCCACCGAATACAGAAATCTCAAGATCCCAAGCCGAAAGCCACTCGATCAGATCCATCCGGCGTCGCGCTGACCGTTTCATCCCGCGACTCAATCCCTGAAAAATTCTGCAATAGTTTTGCATGATTATGTAATGCTTTCTTCACAGCAGGATCGTACCTTTATTCACGTTTTCTCGCGAGGTTCTTTTTGTGAAACAACATCATGCTGAATGGAAACTGACAAGAATCAGTACCCCTGAGGAAGCTGGGCGTATTACCAGGGAGCTTGAGACAATCTTAGGGGTCATCGAAGTTCGCGTCTCCCTGGCCGCGCACACCATCCGTGCAGCGCTTGCGGGGGCGGAAGTCGAGGCCGCTTTGATCTCTCGACTCCGCGAAATGGGCTATAACATCGAGGCTTCTGTCTCCAAGAATGCCCCGAACGTGGATCCACAGGAATCCGGTTCCGATCATTCGGCTTCCCGCCTCACCGTGCCGCTCACCGGGCTCCAGAGCGACCATTGTGCCGATCGCGTCCAGAAGGGGCTCCTCTCAATGCCCGGCATGCACTCGGTCGTGTCCAGCTTTGCCAACCAGAATGCCACCGTAGTGTTCGATCCGGGCACATTGAGCCTGAATCAGATCGTCGACCAAATCCGCGGAATGGGGTATGACGTCGATTCCATTACTTCTGAGTTCCCGGTCACCGGAATGACTTGCGCCTCGTGCGCGATCAGTATTGAGTCGATGCTCTCCCATCAACCTGGAGTCTTACGCGCGTCAGTCAATTACGCGAACCTATCCACAACCGTGGAATATCTTCCATCGATTATCAATGCTGACCATTTCCGGGATGTTGCTCGCTCCATCGGGTACGATCTTCTTATTGACCCGCAGACCGGTGACACCGAAATCGAGGAGATCCATCGCCGGCGCTATAGACTCCTCAAACGCAAAACGATGTTCTCGATAGTGCTTGCGATTCCCGTCGTTGTCCTCGCCATGTTCTTCCACCACCGTGTTTCGTACGCAAATTGGATCATGCTCGGATTCACATTTCCTGTTATGGTCTGGGGGGGACGCGACTTTTTCGTCAATGCTCTGAAACAGGCACGGTATAGAAGCGCAAACATGGATACACTTGTTGCCCTGAGCACAGGGATCGCGTTCGTATTCAGCCTGTTCAATACCGTTTATCCCGAGTACTTGCTGAGCCGCGGATTGGATGCACATGTGTATTTTGAGGCGGCTGCAGTGATCATCGCCTTCATTCTTCTCGGAAGAACCCTCGAAGAACGATCGAGAGCAAGAACAACAAGCGCCATCAAGAAGCTGATGGGACTTCAACCAAAGACCGTGCGTGTAATTCGAGATGGAAAAGAAATCGAAATCCCGGTTTACGAGGTTGTGCTGGGCGAGCGAATCCAAATCCGTCCCGGGGAAAAGATTCCGGTTGATGGCATCGTCCTCGGCGGCTACTCGGCCATCGATGAAAGCGCAATCACGGGTGAGTCTCTCCCGAGTGAGAAGACGGAGGGGGCGACAGTCTATGCGGGGACAATAAATCAGAAGGGAAGTCTCTCCATTGAGGCAAAAAAAGTCGGGGCAGAGACGCTCCTCTCGCAGATGATACGAATGGTTCGCGAGGCCCAGGCAAGCAAGGCGCCGATTCAGAAACTTGCGGACAGAATTGCCGGCATCTTTGTGCCTGTGGTGCTCGTGATTGCAGTAGCCAGTTTTGCCGTGTGGATGACATTTGGTCCGGAACCAACTCTTACCTATGCGATCCTCTCGCTCATCACGGTGCTGATCATCGCATGTCCGTGCGCGCTGGGATTGGCCACTCCGACCGCAATCATGGTCGGTATCGGAAAGGGGGCAGAGAACGGCATCCTGATCAAAGACGCGGAAAGTCTCGAACTTGCGCACCGTGTCAATGCCGTCGTCCTCGACAAAACGGGGACGATCACATCGGGAAAACCGACGGTAACCGAGGTTGAGTGGAATCGTTCCAGGACGGATGAGCGCGCCCTCAGCAGTGTGCTCCTGGCGATCGAACGCGCCTCGGAACATCCCCTCGCCGACGCGGTCAAAGAATTTCTTGAGATGAAAGGCCTTTCCGACGCCATCCGCCTGGATGAGTTCGAAAGTCTTACCGGCAAGGGAGTACGCGCCGTTGTGGAAAAAAACACGTACTTCGTCGGCAGCAAAACGCTCATCCGGGAGAATCTTATAAATGTTGATCCGCTAATCGAGGAATCCGCAGACCGACTACGGAGAGAGGCGAAAACGGTCATCTATTTTGCTTCGGCGACTGAGACACTGGGAATTCTCGGCGTGAGTGATGTCATCAAGAAAAGCTCAGTGCGTGCTATCCAGGATTTAGAGGCGATGGGGATCGAGGTGCATATGTTAACCGGCGACAATGAAAAGACGGCGGCTGCCATCGCCAGCCAAGCGGGGATCACACACTTTGAGGCGAACGTTCTTCCTGCCCAGAAAGCAGCGTATGTCAAGGAATTGCAGATGAATGGGCATACAGTGGCAATGGCCGGAGACGGTATTAACGACTCGCAAGCGCTCGCCCAATCCGACGTCAGCATAGCAATGGGACGAGGATCGGACATTGCGATGGATGTCGCAAAAATAACATTGATACAATCTGATCTGCGCCATATTGCATTTGCGATTACGTTATCGAAGGCAACAGTCCGAACAATTCGACAAAACCTCTTTTGGGCGTTTATCTACAATATCATCGGGATACCTATCGCTGCCGGAATCTTGTATCCGATTTCCGGATTTTTGTTGAATCCCATGATCGCCGGCGCAGCCATGGCTATGAGCTCGGTCTCCGTTGTATCAAACAGTCTGCGACTCAAGAAGAAATCAATCGAGAAGGGTTCAACATGAAACAACTTCAGTTCAAAACGAATTTCCATTGTGATGGATGCGTTTCAACCGTCACGCCATATCTTCGTTCGGTCGCCGGGGTCGCCCACTGGGAAGTCGATTTGAATAGCCCGGAGAAGACCCTTTCCGTGTATGGGGATGATGTAAACGAGAAGGAGATATTGGAGAAAGTACACGAGGCGGGCTATCAGATTTCCCTTATCGAGCAGCCATCCAACCTCTCAGGCCCGTCTTCCAAATAGCCATAGACACGAATTGGCCTGAATGACAGATATGTCTTTAGAGATGCGGCCGAAAACCCACCCTGGTAAGCCAATGTCATTCCGTCCCGCCGCAGGCGGGACGGAATCTGATCCGCTGAGATGCAGATGCCGGATCGTGGTCCGGCATGACCAATGAAGGGATGCAAATGCTGGAT
>Ga0208244_100710_pt1 | contig 26431 bp, 22 predicted proteins | sample SubbioCR12Aug_5A_FD_184828 | JGI IMG/M metagenome (GOLD analysis project Ga0208244, IMG submission 184828) | Serpentinite rock and fluid subsurface biosphere microbial communities from McLaughlin Reserve, California, USA - CR12Aug_5A (SPAdes) | ecosystem: Environmental > Terrestrial > Deep...
TCTGAGGGCGTGATCCTTTTCGACGACAACGTTCTGGTCGATGACGAGCAGTTCGTGATGCGTTCGGATCGGCTGCTGGTGTTCATGGAGGGCACGAACGACGTGCAGCAGATCATGGCGGTGGGGCGGGTGACGATCACCAACGAGAACCGCTCGGCGAGCTGCGACAAGGCGGTGTACACGAAGAAAGACGGGCAGATCGTGATGACGGGTAACGCGCGCCTGATGCGGCAGGGCGATCAGGGTGGCGAGGTGACGGGGAAGCGCATCACGTTCTGGCTGGACGACGAGCGTATGGAGGTTTCGCCCGGGACGGTTGTCCTGCCGCCGGGGACGTTCAAGAAGGGCGAGAAAAAACTGATTCCCTGAGGGCTTTGACGGTATGGATGATTTCAGCGGACAGAGGATGGGTGCGGCACCTGACATCGAGGCGACCGAGCTGGTCAAGCAGTATGGACAGCGGACGGTGGTGAACGGCGTTTCGCTTTACGCGAACTGCGGCGAGATCGTCGGGTTGCTCGGCCCGAACGGCGCGGGAAAGACGACGACGTTCTACATGGTGGTGGGGCTGGTGCGCCCGAATGCGGGGACGGTCGCGTTCCGCGGCGAGGATATCACGCGGATGCCGGTGTATCGGCGGGCGCGGATGGGTTTGGGGTATCTGGCGCAGGAGGCCTCGATCTTTCGCAAGCTGACGGTTGAGGAAAATGTGCTGGCCATCCTTGAGACGATGCCTGTGACGAAGGCGGAGCGCACGCAGCGCGTAGAGGAGTTGCTGGCGAGCCTGAATCTGACGAAGGTCGCAAGACAGCGGGCTTATACGCTGAGCGGCGGCGAACGGAGAAAGCTTGAGATCGCGCGGGCGCTGGTGCGCAAACCGGCGATCTTGATGCTGGACGAGCCGTTTAGCGGGGTGGACCCGTTGGCGGTGCATGACATCCAGGAGATCGTCAAGGGGCTAAGGAACAAGGGGCTCGGGATCATCGTGACAGACCATAACGTGCGCGAGACGTTGTCGATCGTGGATCGGGCGTATCTGGTGTATGACGGGCAGATTCTGTGCGAGGGGACGAGCGATTACCTTGTGAACGACGAGACGGCGCGGCGGCTGTATTTGGGCAAGAATTTCAGGATGTAATTGTAATAACCTCAACAGCGTCTGCCTCGGCAGACAGAAAGAGAAAGGACGACATTATGCCTATTGAAGTGACGATGCGTCATCAGAACGCGAGGGCGGGCATCAAGGAGTACGCGGAGATGCGCGCGGCAAAGCTGATCGAGCAGTTTCCGCGTGTGGAGAGCGTGCATGTGATTATCGACGTGCAGCGCCACCTGTATGAGGCTGAGTTTGTGGTGCAGCAGAAGGGCTTGACGGCCGTCGGCGCGAAAGAGCATGCGGACAGTGCGCGCGCGGTGATCGACACGGCGGCGGCGCGCGCTGAGAAGCAGTTGCGCAAGACGCTCAGCAAGCGGGTGTCGGCCCATGTGCGGAAGACTGACAAGAAATAATGGCTGAGAACAAACAGAGTGCCGTCCAGCAGTCGCCGGTCACGGTCAGTCAGTTTTTGGATGCGGGCCGTGACCGTCTCGGGGTTGAATTGGCTGCGGGCAAGGCGGGGCTTGAGCGGGTGATCATCGAGCCGGTGGTTCACCGTCCGGGGCTTGCCTTGTCCGGGTTTTACGGCCATTTTGCGCGGAAGCGGATTCAGGTGGTGGGGATGGCGGAATATGCCTACCTTTCCTCTTTGCCTGAGGCGTTGCGGATTCAGCGGATGGAGGAGTTGTTCGGGCTGAAGATCCCGTGCATGGTTTTTACGCGCGGGAAGCGTGTTTTCCCCGAAGTGCTGCGGGTTGCCGAACGGGACGGTGTGGCCGTTCTCCGGTCGAATATGGTGACGCGGCACTTCATGCATACGGCGACATTCCTGTTGGAGGACCTCCATGCGCCGCGTTGCAAGGTTCATGGCACGATGGTGGAAGTGGCGGGTGTCGGGGTTTTCATCGAGGGTGCCGCGGGACTGGGAAAAAGCGAGACCGCGTTGGGATTGATCAAGAGGGGGCATGCGCTGGTTGCGGACGATTTGACGCAGTTTCGTCGTGACAGCAGCAACAACCTGCTCGGGTCGGCGATGGCCGTGACGCAATACTACATGGAGATTCGGGGCATCGGGATTATCCATGTGCCGTCCATTTTCGGTGTGGCGGCGGTTCGGGGCGAAAAGCAGGTGGATTTGGTCGTGACGTTGAAGCGTCAGGGCGAGGCGGACGCGGAGTTGGATCGCACGGGCACGGATGATTTAAGGCGGGATTTCTTGGGTGTCGCGGTGCCTCAACTGGTGATTCCCGTTGCGCCGGGTCGGGATCTGGTGAATCTGGTTGAGACGGCGGCGCAGGAATACAAGTTGCGCCTGTCGGGTTTTGTCGCGGTCAGGGAACTGGACTCGAGGATTAAGCGGCACCATGCCGGGTGAGAGGAGATAGTCATGAGACCGTCGGAAACGATGAAAGAGACTCGCGAATTTGTGTTGCTCAACAAATATGGCATGCACGTGCGTCCGGCTGGGCTTTTCGCGAAAGTGGCTTCGCGGTTTAACGCGGAAGTCGACGTGGAGAAAGACGGCAACGTGGTGTCGGGGAAAAGCATCATGGCTCTGATGACGCTTGAGGCGATCTGCGGCACGCGGCTGCGTGTCAGCGCGAGCGGACCGCAGGGGCGCGAGGTGCTTGATGAGCTTGAGGCGCTGGTGGCCCGCAAATTCGATATTCCTGATGAGCAGTGACGGCACAGTCGTGCAAGGCAACGTGCGTGACATGCGCATGTTGACCGGTTTGGCGGTGTCTCGCGGATTTGTCGCGGGGCCAGCCTTCCTTTTTCATACGATGGGGAACGATCAGGTTCCGGAGTACGAGGTGGCTCCGGAACATGTCGCGCATGAGTTGTCGAGGTTGTCGGATGCGTTTGTCCTGACGAGGACACAGATACGCTCGCTGGCGCTTGAGCTTGGCAAGCGAATCAGCGGAGATGAGGCAACCATCTTTGACGGGCACCTGATGATGCTGGATGACCCCTCGTTCATCGGTTCCTGCAAAGAGAAGATATCATCGGGGCGAATCAACGCCGAGGCGGCGGTCAATGCCGTGGCGGAAAAGTATTCGTCGATCTTTGCTGCGATGGATGACGCTTATCTGCGGGAACGGGCGAAGGATATCGGGGATATTTCGAAACGGATCATCCGGAATTTATCCGGAGGCGCTGATTCGCAGGCGTTTCGTGTCGAGCAGCCGTGCATCATCGTGGCGGACGAGCTGACGCCGTCCGAAACGATATCCCTTCCGAAGAATCTGATTCTGGGTTTCGCCACAGACCGCGGCAGCACGACGTCGCATGCGTCGCTTTTGGCGCGGGCATTGGGTATCCCTGCTGTTGTGGGATTGGGGTCGATCTCGCAGGTTGTGAAAACGGGGGAACTGGTCCTGCTGGATGGCACACGCGGGAAAGTGATCCTGAATCCGGGGCGCGAGGAACGGCTTGCTTTCGAGAAGATGGTGGTGCGTTCCAAGACGCTGGAGGAGTCGCTTGAGCAAGGCCGATTGGAGCCGGGAAAAACACTCGACGGGGTGTCCGTGCCGTTTCTGGCGAATGTGGATCACAGCACGCCGATGACGGAACTGTATTCGGTTGGTGCGGAGGGGGTCGGGCTTTACCGCTCGGAGTATCTTTGGCTGACATCGGATCATGAACCGACGGAGGAAGAGCAGGCCCATGCTTACACAGCGGCTGTGCGGGCGATGCCGGACAGTCTGCCTGTGACGATACGGGCTCTCGATCTCGGGGGCGATAAGGTCGCCAAGGGGACGACTTCTCCGCACAAAGAGGCCAATCCTTTTCTCGGCAACCGCTCGATCCGTTTCCTGCTGAGAAATCCGGATGTGTTCAAGCGTCAATTGCGCGCCGTCTTGCGCGCCAGTGCGCACGGTCGGGTGCAGTTGATGTATCCGATGGTGGCGACGATTGATGAGCTGCGTGCCGCGAATCTCGAATTGCGTGAGTGCATGTCGGAGCTGAGGGCGGAGGGCGTTCCCTTCGACGAGTCGATCAGGCGCGGCGTGATGATCGAGATCCCGGCGGCTGCGCTGATCGCGGATGCGTTGGCCAAGGAGTGTGATTTCTTCTCGATAGGGACGAATGATTTAGTCCAGTACACGTTGGCCGTAGACCGGGTGAACGAGACGGTTGCCCGGCTCTATCAGCCGACGCATCCGGCGGTGCTGCAATTGATTGAGCTGACGATCCGAGCCGCCCATCAGCAGTCGCTGAAGGTGTCGGTGTGCGGCGAGACGGCCGCAGACCCCGTGATGGCGATCCTTTTTGTCGGCATGGGCGTCGATGAACTCAGCATGTCGCCCAACTTGATCCCTCTTGTCAAAAAGATACTCGGGCAGGTTGCGTTGCGTGACGCGCAGGTCTTGGCGGGCACGGTGCATCGGATGCAGGGAGCGCCCGCAGACAAGATCTATGCGTACTGCAGAAGTCAGGTGCTGAAGTTTGCTCCTGACTTGCTCTATCTGCAATAAGCCTGATGCGCGTTGTCCTTCGGCGGGACAGAAAGGCCGATTTAAGGCGTGTAGAGCAGTTCGCCGAACATCTTCGGAGTGACGCCTGCCTGCCTGAGGACATTCACGTGTGGCCAGAATTCGCCCGCTTCCGCGAGTTCGTGCGTGTCAGATGCGAGTGCGATTTTCACGCCTTTCTCCACGCATAAACGGATCAGCTCTGGATCCGGCAGGTGGGTGTGGAAGTTGACCTCAAGGGCGACGCCGCTGTCGGCCAAGATTTGGGAGACCTCCGGATAAAGATGGGTGGGGGTTTGCAGCCGGTTGCGCTTGAAAAAACGGAACGGGTGCGCCAGCACGTCGATGTCGTGATCGGTTATCCGCTCGACATCGCGCATGAAAAGGCGCTCAGCCTCTTTCTGGTCTGTGGTGCCGGGGATGAAGTCCTGCACAAAGTGAATGGCTCCGATCAGGATGTCCCAGTCGAAGGCTTGATCCTCCGGCGCAATCAGGAGTTTGCCGTTGTCGAAGAGGTCAAGTTCAAGCCCGGTTTTCACAAACGGGGAGCGGATCTTCTGCGCGAAACGCTGGTAGGCGGCCATGCGCCCGCGCTCGGGGGTTACCCATACGTCTTCAACAAGACGGGGATCGGACTGCCATTTGAACCCCATCGCCTTGTTTTTTTCGAAATAGAGCTGAAAGGCGTGTTCGGTGACGAATAGTGTCGATACGCCAAGCGACTGGGATAATGCGACACATGACGCGGTGTCTGCGGTCGTGGCGCAGTAAGCGTGCTCAGAGTGGCAATGGACGTCGACGATGTTCGGCAGTTGCAGGGCGAGGCTCAGTTCCTCGATCTCGATTTGCGTGCCGTTGAGCCGGATGAGGCTGAACTTGAACGGCTGCTCGCACAACGCGGGCACCGTGTGGTAAAGCACGCCTTCGTGCGCGCGCGCTTTCTGGCCTTTATGATAGTGCCCGCTGAGCGAGAGGATGACGCCTGCCTTTTTGTACGAGTCGATGATCTCTGCGGCATTGGAGGGCCGATAGGGGTAGTGGGAATCGATGGCAGGATAGATGGGCGGGTGTTGCACGGCGATCAACGGGAGCCCCGGATGACGCTTGGCAATTTCCTTTGTGAGGGCGAGATCCGACTCGGAGCGCACGCACTCGTGCGATTCGCCGTAGAGGTCATGGTACAGAATGAATCCGTAATCCTTGATCTGGTGGAATCCGGGCGGGGTGTCGAATGTCGCGTTGAAGGCGGGCGTGTTCCCGTCGTGGTTGCCGGGGATCGCGATAAACGGAAGGCCGCTGCGTGTCAGTTCGCCATGCAGGGAGATGAGATCAAGGTCGGCATGACGATCCATCCCATTCTCGATGAGATCTCCCAAGAGAAGCGTGATGTCAGGGGTTATGCCCATGTGCTTCAGCCGCAAGAAAACTTTTTTCAGCAGCGTCCGGGCCAACTCGCCTCGCAATTGCGGCGGCTGTGCGGTCTGTCGTGCGAGTCCTGTATAGTGAAGGTCGGAGATGGCAAGTATTGTCAGTGAAGAGTCACTCATGTGCGCATGTGGCTTTCGATTAAAAAGGATGTTTTCGATGGCTCCTGTCAGGGGCTCAAAAAGGGCATAAGGGTAAGAGAAGTGCGGATGCGGGTCAACATGAAATGCGGGTAAAATAACAAGAAAAACGCGGGTTAAAAATGACATGGGGTTCGCTTCTGAAATCGGTCATGTTTACGGAGTTAAAACAGGGTTCTCCTTGACTGTGTCGGGGCGGAGGAGTAAAAGATACGCCCGTTTTCGCGCTGACCGGGGAAACACGGTGTCTTTCCCGTGTCGGTGACTGGAAAGGATTAAGGGAACGGTTATGTTGTCGCGTAGTCGGAGCCTGGCGCGGTTCACGTTGTTTGTGGCCGCGGGTCTGTCTGTGTTCGCAAGTTCGGCGATGGGGTCGCAGTCCGGGGGTGAGGCGGGGCATGTGGTGTCGATGGCCCACCGGATGATGGTTCTGGTGATGCAGTTGGGCGTGATGCTTTTCGCCGCTCGATTTGGAAACATGCTTTTCGACAGGCTCAGGCTTCCGGGCGTTCTTGGCGAGTTGTGCGCGGGTATCGTGATCGGGCCGTATGCGTTAGGGAGTTTGCCCCTTCCGGGGTTCCCCGACGGCTTCTTTCCCGAGTTCTTCTTGAAGTTGTCTGACGCCGGGCAAGAGATGCATTTCGTGGTGACGCCGGAACTGTACGGGATCTGTATGGTCGCCGCAGTGACGTTGCTGTTTCTCGTGGGGCTGGAGACAGATCTCAAGCTGTTTTTGCGGTATTCCGTGGCGGGGACGTTGGTGGGCCTGGGCGGTGTCGTCCTGTCATTCATGAGCGGGAATTTGCTGGGCGTCTGGCTGTTGCCCAAGATTGTCACGGGGACGTATACGGTGGTGAGCCCGGCGTGCATGTTTCTGGGTGTGATGTCTACGGCCACCTCTGTGAGTATCACGGCGCGGATACTTTCGGAAAAGAAAAAGATGGATTCGCCGGAGGGCGTGACGATCCTTGCAGGCGCGGTGATCGACGACGTTCTTGGCATCATCATGCTTGCCATCGGTATGGGGGTGATCGCTTCGTCCGGGGGGGCTGCGACGGGGCAGATCGACTGGCTTGCGATCGGAAAGATCGCGGTGCAGGCGATTGGCATCTGGCTGGCAGCGACAATTGTTGGCGTTTTTTCCGCGAGGAAGATCGGGAGTGCGCTCAAGCGTCTTGGAAGCCATCATGAGATTGCGATTCTGGCGTTGGGATTGGCGCTGATTGTTTCGGGGCTGTTTGAGAAGGCGCGTTTGAGCATGATTATCGGCGCGTATGTGATGGGGCTTTCGCTGTCACGCGCGGACATCAGCCACATGGTGCGGGAGCATCTCCAGCCGGTCTTCGCTTTGCTGGTGCCGGCATTTTTTGTCGTGATGGGGATGATGGTGGACGTCCATGCGTTGGCCGATCCCAAAATCCTTATGTTCGGTCTGGTCTATACCTTGTCTGCGGTGCTGGCGAAAATGATCGGATGTGGTCTCCCGACGCTTCTGTGCGGCTTTAACTTGCGCGGGGCGTTGCGCGTCGGGGTGGGGATGGTGCCGCGTGGCGAAGTTGCGCTGATTATCGCGGGCATCGGTCTGGCGTCAGGGTTTCTGACAAAGGAGGTTTTCGGTGTTGCGGTGCTGATGACGTTGCTGACGACGATGGCCGCGCCGCCGCTGCTGGTGACGGTCTTCGCGCGGAAAGGCAACGGGTTGAGGCCCGGCAAGGGCAAGCCAATGGCCCCGGACGCGGAACCGGTGGTCTACTCCTTCCCGAACGAGGAGGTCACGCGGTTGCTCATCAATTCGCTGATGCACTCGTTGCATCAGGAGGGGTTCTTCGCTCATGCGCTGAATCTGAGCGAGGGGCTTTATCAGGCGCGCAAGGACGATATGGTCATCAGCATCCGGCACGAAGGCAGCATGATCGCGTTTGAAGGGCCTGCGGAGGCTGAGCCGGTGATCCGGTTGATGATGGTGGAGGTGATCGTCGAATTCGAGCAGACGCTCAAGGAGTTGCGCAAGCCGTTGGGGACAGAGTTGCACCGTGAGCTTTCGGATGCGGAAGTGAGGAGCATCAGCCGGCGCAAGACGTTGGCGCGGTACTTGACACAGGACGCGATGGTGCCCGTTCTCAAAGGCACGACGAAAGAGGCGATCATCGAGGAGCTGACCGGGGTGTTGCGGGCCTTGGGGCATGTTAAAGACCCTGCGGAGGCGCTCGCAAGCGCACTCAAACGCGAAGCGGCGATGTCGACCGGGCTACGGCACGGGATCGCGTGCCCTCATGCCCGCACCGAGTCGGTCGACCACTTGGTGTGTGCGGTAGGATTGAAGCCCGATGGCGTCGATTTCAGCGCGCTGGACGGGCAGCTCTCGCGCGTGATCGTGCTGACGCTGTGTCCTTCTGGCAGCGCGGCCCCCTACATGGAGTTCATGAGTTCGGCAATGGCGGTTCTGCATGAGAACACGACGTTGCAGGAGTTGGCGGAGTCTCGGACTTCCGGCGAGATGTACCGGGCGCTGATAAAGGATACGGGCAAGCACTAGGGCGCATTAAAAATCTTTCACGAGATTCATTTTCCCTGTTGCGTCGGCGTCTCGGTTCTGATAATTTAAAACCCGTTCTTTTGAAGCGGGTGTAGCTCAATTGGTAGAGCGCGACCTTGCCAAGGTCGAGGTTGTGGGTTCGAGCCCCATCACTCGCTCCAATTTTTATGGGGGTGTAGCTCAGTTGGTAGAGCAAGTGACTCTTAATCACTGGGTCCACGGTTCGAGTCCGTGCACCCCTACCATAAAAGCAGGGAAACCGACTGGAAACAGTCGGTTTTTTTGTTATTCCGGGTTGCGTATCGGAGACGCCTCTGCTATTTTAATGAACTCCGTATGAGAATTGTAATTTTATTAGGTGCTCCGGGGTCAGGCAAAGGGACGGTGGCGAGTCGTCTGGTCGCGTCTGATGCCTCCTTGCGGCATGTTTCGAGCGGGGATCTGTTGCGCGACGCCGTGAAGCGGCAGACGCCTGCGGGAACCGAGGCCGAGGGGTATATGAAGCGGGGTGAGCTGGTTCCCGATGTCATCATCGCGCAGATGATTGCTGACCTGATGAACGGGATTACCGGGACGTGCACGTTGCTTTTGGACGGGTTCCCGAGGACGGTGGTGCAGGCGCAGATTCTTGACGAGACCATCGACCGGTGCGGTGCGAGCCTTTTTTCGGTTGTCCTGCTGGAGGTGGAGGACGAGATTTTGGTGGACCGTATCGCGGGGCGGCGCGGCTGCCCGAAATGCGGTGCGGGGTATCATGTTAAGACAATTCCCCCGAAGGTCGAGGGGGTCTGCGACGTGTGCGGGACGGGGTTGGTGATCCGGAAGGACGACAATCCTGAGACGGTCAAAAACCGTTTGTCCGTGTATCAGGCGCAAACCGTGCCTCTGATCGATTTTTACGCGGCGCGTGGCGTGTTGCGTAGGGTTGTCGGCACGGGCCCGATCGGCGAGATCGTTGAGCGGGTCAGGTGCGTCTTGTCATGAAGATACCTCTGAAAAGCGCGGCCGAGCTTGAGTCGATGCGGACGAGCTGCCGGATGGCGGCGGAAGTCCGTGATCGCGTGGGCGAGGCGGTGCAGGCGGGGGTGACCACAGGCGAGCTGGACGCGTTGGCCCGGCGGCTGATCGAAGGGATGAAGGCCAAGCCTTCGTTTCTCGGTTACCGGGGGTATCCGGCGGCGATTTGCATATCGGTCAACGACGAGGTGATCCACGGGATCCCCGGGCGGAGGGTTGTCCTTCCGGGGGACGTTGTGAGCCTTGACGTTGGGGTGTATTACAAAGGGTTCCATGGGGATACGGCGACCACCGTGATGGTGGGCGTGACGGATCCCGATGTGATCCGTCTGGTGGAGACGACCCGCCGGGCCTTGGATGCGGCGATTGCTGCGGCCAAGCCGGGGGGGAGTCTCTACGACGTCTCTCACGCGGTCGAGAGCGTCGTGAAGGCATCCGGATGTTCGGTGGTGCGTGAGTTTGTCGGTCACGGCGTGGGGCGTCACCTCCACGAAGACCCGCAGGTTCCGAACTACGGGGTGCCAGGGCGGGGGCCTGCGCTGAAGCCTGGGATGACGTTGGCGATCGAGCCGATGGTGAACCTCGGGCGTGCGGAGGTGAGCGTTCTGGACGACAAGTGGACCGTGGTTACGCGTGACGGGAGACCGTCCGCGCACTTTGAGCACACCGTGGCTGTGCTTGGAGAAGGGGTGGAAGTTCTGACGCTGGCATAGAGGAATTTTCCAAACTTTTGGGTAGACAAGGTGACGGACTTTTGGTTAAATCCAAAACCTTTTTTGAACGAGGAAGAAAAAGACCATGAAAGTTCGCAGTTCAGTGCGGCGCATTTGTGAGCGTTGCCGAGTGGTACGTCGCAAGGGCGTCGTGCGTATTATTTGTACGAATCCCCGCCATAAGCAGCGTCAGGGTTAATTGGAGAGGACAACCATGCCGAGATTGATGGGTGTGGATATTCCGGGCAGAAAGCGCGTTGAGTACGCGCTCCGGTACATTCACGGGATCGGTCCCAAACGGGCCAGTGACGTGGTCGAGCATTGCAAAATCGACCCAGCCAAAAAGGCCGATGACCTGACACCGGACGAGATCCGGCAGATCGTCGCTTTCATTCAGGACACCTACCGGGTCGAAGGCGATCTGCGCCGCGAGGTTTCGCAGAACATTCGCCGTCTGATCAGCATTGGCACGTATCGGGGGCTGCGTCACAAGCGCGGGCTGCCGGTTCGAGGCCAGCGGACGCGCACCAATGCGCGGACGCGTAAAGGCGGCAAGCGGACGGTGGGTGCGGTGCGTGACAAGACCGCGCGTGCGGCCATCAAGGCCAAGTCCACGGGCAAATAAACTGGTGCCGACGCGGTTTTTCCCTGTTGACGGGAGGCCGTTTCAACCAAACGTTTTCGAGGCTGAATACGCATGAGCGAAGAAGCTGTAAAGACTGAAGAGCAGGCCGCTGCCCCGGAGCAGCCGGTCCTGAGCGAGGCGGCTGCCGTCATGGCCGCGGGCGATGAGTCCGCGAAGACCAGCGACGCCGCCAAGAAAAAAGGCAAAGGCAAGTCGATTCCCGCCGGGATCGCGTTTGTCCGTTCCACATTCAACAACACGTTGGTTTCGATCGCGGATGCCCGTGGGGGCGTGATCGCCTGGAGTTCGGCGGGCAAGGCCGGATTCAAGGGATCGCGCAAATGCACGGCGTTCGCGGCGACGATGGTGGCGCAGGATGCCGCCCGTCAGGCCGTGGCGAAGGGCATGCACGAGGTCGAGGTCAGGATTCAGGGCGCGGGAGCGGGGCGCGAGTCCGCCGTGCGGGCGATCCAGTCCGCGGGTATTCACGTCACGCTGATCAAGGATTGCACGCCGATTCCGCACAATGGCTGCCGTCCGCGCAAACGGAGGAGAGTCTAACATGGGCAGATATACAGGTCCCGTTTGCCGCATTTGCCGGCGCGAAGGACAGAAGCTGTTTCTCAAAGGGGCGCGCTGCTATATGGCCAAGTGCTCGATCGAGCAGGGGACTCCTGCTCCGGGGCAGCACGGCGCGCGCCGCGGGCGCAAGATGTCTGAATACGGCGAGCAGCTGCGTCAGAAGCAGTGCCTGCGCCGTCAGTTCGGCATGCAGGAGCTTCAGTTCCGCCGTTTCTTCAAGGAAGCGTTGCGCCGCAAGGGCGTCACGGGCGAGATTCTGTTGCAGTTGCTCGAAACCCGCATGGACAATCTGGTGTACCGTCTCGGTTTCGCCTCGTCCCGTCGCGCGGCCCGTCAGTTTGTTCTGCACGGCCACATGTCGGTGAACGGCCAGAAGGTTTCGGTGCCTTCCATGATTCTCAAAGTCGGTGACGTGATCGAGGTCCGTGACCGTCCGCGCAGCCGGGATCTTGCCACGCGCAGTCTCGAGGCCGCCACGACCCAGCAGATGCCGTCTTGGCTGACGCTGGACCGCAAGGCGTTCCGTGCGGAACTTTTGAGTCTCCCGACGCGCGAACAGATTTCGCCGGTCGTGGACGAGCAGGCCATTGTCGAATTGTATTCGCGCTAAGGTTTTTTGTAGCGTTGGCGGCCGCGATCCCTTTACCGGGTGTGCGGCCTGAAAGGACGGAAACATGCCGATTCGTTTGAGTCGTTTTGAAATGCCCCGGCGCGTTCAGAAGGAAGAGAACACCGCGACGGCGACGTATGCCCGTTTCATCGCGGAACCGTTCGAGGTGGGTTATGCCCGCACCGTCGGTAACTCCCTTCGCCGTGTCTTGTTGTCGTCGATCGAAGGCGTGGCGGTGACGTCCGTCAGGATAAGTGGCGCGAGCCACGAGTTCTGCGCGTTGCCCGGCGTGAGCGAGGACGTTACGGATATCATCCTCAACCTCAAGCGGGTGCTCCTCAAGAGCTACAGCCGCAATCCTGTTTGGCTCAAGCTGAACAAGAAGGGGCCTTGCGTGGTGACGGCTGCGGACTTTGCGGACGAGAACTCGATTGAGGTGCTCAACCCCACTCAGCATATCGCGACGCTTGACGCGGACGGCACGTTGGAGCTGGAGGCCGAGATCCGCACGGGTCGTGGTTTCTGCCCCGCCGAGGGGAACAAGGGCGATGAGCAGGAGATCGGGCGCATCCCGATCGACAGCATCTTCTCGCCGGTCACGCGCGTGAACTTCCTTGTCGAAAACACGCGCGTGGGGCAGCGGACGGACTACGAGAAGCTGGTTCTCGATGTCTGGACGGATGGCCGCGTCTCCCCGGATGAGGCTCTCAAGACGGCTGCCGCTGTGCTCCGTCATCATCTCGACGTCTTTGTGGACTACAGCGAAGAGGTTCTGGAGTTCGAGGAGTCGGAGAAGAAGGTGGACGAGGAGCGTGACCGCCTGCGCCGCATCCTGAACATGAGCGTGAACGAGATCGAATTGAGCGTGCGTGCCGCGAACTGCCTGAACAACGCCAACATCACGACGGTGGGCGAGCTGGCGATGAAGACGGAAGCCGATATGCTGAAGTACCGCAACTTCGGCAAGAAGTCGCTCAACGAGATCAAGGATAAGCTGACCGAGCTGGGTCTGTATTTGGGTTACAAGTTTGACCCCGACCTGCTTGAGGCCAACAAGTAACACCGTTTGAGGTTTAAGACATGCGTCATCAGAGAATTGTCAAGAAGTTCGGGCGTTCGTCGTCGCACCGCAAGGCGCTTTTGAGCAGCCTTGTGACGAACCTGATTTTGCAGAGCAGCATCAAGACGACGCTGCCCAAGGCGAAACAGGCGCGCAAAGACGCCGAGAAGATCGTCACGCTGGCTCGCAAGGGCACGCTTGCGGCACGCCGTCTGGCGGCCTCGCGGCTTCAGAGCCCGCTGGCTGTGCAGATGCTGTTCGACAGCGTCGTTCCGGCGATGGACGGCCGCAATGGGGGCTACACCCGTATCATGAAGCTCGGTCAGCGCCGCAGCGACGGTTCGGAGATGTGCCTGTTGCAGTGGGTCGTTCTGCCGTCCAAGGCGGAAGCCGTTGCCGAAGCCGCACCTGAAGAGGTGAAGGCGTAAGCGCGGTCTGACGTACAGGATTCGATGAAGGACGGATGCCGTGAGGCGTCCGTCCTTTTCGTTTTCAAGGCAATCTGCGGTCTGCCATCTGCGCCGGTCAGGCGGGGGATGCCTGTTTGCGGTAGGCGAGAGGGGACAGACCGGTTTTGCGCTTGAAGGTGGCGGAGAAATGTTTCTGGTCGTAGAAATTGAGACGGGTCGCGATGTCGGTGATGGGCAAGGCGGTTCGGGTGAGCAGGCGCTGGGCTTCACGGAGACGCAGGTTGAGGTGATACTGGCCGAGCGTCGTGCCGGTCTCTTTTCGGAAAACGGTGCGGAGGGTGGAGTGGCTGAGGTGGCAGTTCCGGGCGAGTGCCTCGTAATCGATGGGGACACCGAGCTGTTTCGAGAGCGTCTTGAGTGCGAAGGCGACGCAGGGGGAAAGGGGCTCGGTGCGGGAGGTCGCGGCAAGCGTTCGGGCGAGTTCGGCTTCAATGCGTCTGGCGGCGGATTGGAGGGTGCGGATGCCGGCGAGAAGGGCTTTCGGACGGAGGCGCGTGTCGATGCCGGAGAGCCAGAGGGCGCCGACAGGGGTGCCGTCGGGGGCGAGGATGGGTACGCCGCCGCAGTGGCAGCAGGAAATCTCCTCGGCGAGGTCGGTGGCGTAGCCGTCCTTGCGGATTTGGGCGAGGTGGGCCTCGAAGCGCTTGCGGTCGGTGATGGTGTTTGGGGTGAGCCGGTCGAGGGGGAGGCGGCGGAGGAGAGCGGCGCGGCGTTTCTCGGGGAGGAAGGCCACGAGGGTTTTGCCTGGCGCGGAGGTGTGCAGTGGCGTGGCGGTTTTGTCCTTAAAGCTGAAGCAGGTGTAGTCGGGGCCGCGGATGCTGTAGATGATGAGGTTTTTGAGGTGTTTGGCGTCAAACACGGAAAGGCCGTAGGTCTCGGTCATCTTGTCCTTGATGGCGAGCAGGAAGGGGATCGCGATGGCTTTGAGCGTCTCGTGGCGCATAGGCGGCCTTTCCGTTTACGGGAGTGAGTATAGGGGAGCGGGCGGTGGCAGGCAACGGGGATTTTGTCAAAATATAAACTTTCCGTTCATGCGATTTTGTTATGGCGTGGGTGGACGTGCGGGGCGCTTTTTGGTTTCATAGGAACATGGATGGGGTTGCGTGCGGCGCGGTGTGTGTGCCGGGGGCGTGGACGGCCTCAGGCGAGGGGGCGACAATGAGAAGTGTTTTGGCTTTGTGTCTGGTGGCGGTATCTGGGGTGTGTCTGGCGGCGCAGCCGCTGACGCGGGAGATGCTGGCGGAGCGTTGCGACGCGGGGGCGTTGCGGTATGTGAGCCCGCTGGTGACGGCGCAGACCGAGGGGCAGGGGGTCGATGTCGAGGCGGACGTGCGCGGCACGGCGTATGTGACGCTGATCGTGACGGACGGCGGCGACAGCTACGCGTGCGACCATGCCGACTGGCTGGACGCGCGTTTCACGGGGGTGTCTGGCGAGCAGCGGTTGTCGCAGATGGAGTGGCTCCACGAGGAGTGCGGCTGGAACAGCACGGCTAAAAACAGGAGCGCGGCGGGGAGCGGTCTCAAGGTGCAGGGCAAGGCGTACGCGGACGGGATCGGCACGCACTCGCCGGGGCTGGTGGTGTACCGCGTGTCGGAGGGCGCGGAGCGTTTTCTCGCACGGGCGGCGTTGGACGATTCGGGGGTGCGGCAGGGCAAGCCCGCGCCGAGTTCGGTGCAGTTCATCGTGTACGCGGGATTGCCGTCAGCGGCGTTTCTGGAGCGGTTGCGTCTGAAGGCGGTGCCCGACCCGGCGGCGCGGGAGCGTCTGGAAAAGATGGTGGCGGCGTACGGCGCGGAGGTGGCGAAGGAGTACGCCATCCTGACGCGCGAGCTGACGCAGAAGCCCAAGGCGCACGGAGGCATCGCGGACGAGGCGGCGCGGCTGGAGCAGACGGTGAACCGTCACGCGGCGATCTGGCCGGAGGACCGCGACCCGCTGGACGTGGTGCTTCGGCGGACGCGGGTGTTGTACGAGGATCTGAAAGGACAGGCGTCGCTTGAGGCGGCGGGCGGGCGGCTCGCGGCGCTTGAGGCGGAGGCGCGGCAGGCGGCACCGGAGGCCGTGGAGGCACGGCTGGGGCTTTTCAGGCGGGCGCAGGCGCTGCGGCGCGAGATCGCCTTCGCGAATCCGTTGCTGAAGCCTATCAGTCGGCTGCTGTTCATCACGCGCGAGGCGTTGCCGCCGGACGAGTTCAAGTGGGGCAACCACATGTGCGACCAGTATTTCGGCTTCCACGCGACGCTGCACGGCACGACGCAGGGCAACGGGCTGTATGTGCTGGAGAATCCGTGGTCTGACGCGCCGTCCGCGCGGAACCTGCTGGAGGAGGCGGTGATCGAGGCGGGTTCGCGCAAGGGGCAGAAGCTCGGCAACGGCGGATACCTCGCGCCGGAGGTGTCGTTCGACGGCAGGCAGATCCTGTTCTGCTACACGGACGGCGAGCCGGAGATCCGCGTGTGGAACGAGCGGACGACTTTCCACATCTTCCGGTGCAACGCCGACGGCTCGGGGCTGGTGCAGCTCACGGACGGGGCGTGGAACGATCTCGCGCCGTGCTGGCTGCCGAACGGGAGGATCGTCTTCATCTCCGAGCGGCGGGGCGGGTTCGGGCGCTGCCACGGGCGGCCGGTGCCGAGCTTCACGCTGCACACGATGTTCGAGGACGGGACGGACATCGTGCGGCTGAGCCCGCACGAGACGAACGAGTGGCAGCCGAGCGTGGACAACAACGGGATGATCGTCTACACGCGCTGGGACTATGTGGACCGCGGGCACAGTCAGGCGCATCATGCCTGGACGACGTTCCCGGATGGACGCGACGCGCGGGCGATCAACGGCAACACGCACACGTCGCAGCGGACGGCGCCGCACATGCAGATGAACGTGCGGGCGATCCCCGGCTCGGCGAAGTATGTCGCGGTCGCGGCGGGACACCACACGGAGGCGCGCGGCTCGGTGATCCTGATCGACCCTTCGGTGGCAGACGACGACGCGATGTCGCAGGTGCGGCGTGTGACGCCCGACCAGCTTTTCCCGGAGGCGGAGTTCTACATCGACAAGGGCTCGGGCGCGTACGCCGCGCCGTGGCCGCTGAGCGAGAAGTATTTCATCTGCGTGTACGACGGCGACGCGAACGCGCAGTACGGGAGCATCGACACGGCGAAGCGGCGGTATGCGATCACTCTGCTCGACGTGTTCGGCAACAAGATCCCTGTCTACATGCACCCGTTGATCTCGTGCCTTGATCCGGTGCCGCTGCATCCGCGCCCCATGCCGCCGGTGCTGGCGCACGGCACGCTGGTGGGCCGGCCGCGTCTGAGCAACGGAGAAAAGCCGAAACCGATCCCGGAGGAGCAGCTGCCGAGATTCGCCAAGGTCGGGCTGGTGAACGTGTACAACACGCGGCGGGACTTCCCGGAAGGCACGAAGATCACGGCGCTGCGCATCTGGCAGGTGTTGCCCAAGACCACGCCGCAGGCGGACAAGCCGCGCATCGGGTTCGGCAGTCAGAAGGGGGCGAAGCTGGTGCTCGGCACGGTGCCGGTGGAGGAGGACGGCAGCGCCTATTGGGAGCAGCCGGTGAACGTGCCGGTGCTGTTCCACGCGCTCGACGAGAAGGGGCAGGCGGTGCAGGGGATGCGCAGCGTGACCTACACCGCGCCCGGCGAGACGCTCATGTGCAACGGCTGCCACGAGCAGCGCGTGGGGTCGGCGCGGCCGCCGCCGCGCGCCACGCCGCTGGCGATGCGGCGCGCGCCGTCGAAGATCCGTCCCGACATGGAGGGGACGAACCCGTTCCATTTCGCGCGGCTGGTGCAGCCGGTGCTGGAGGCGAAGTGCGTGGGGTGCCACGGCGACAAGCGCGAGGGCAAGGCGCCTGATCTGCGGCGGGGCGAGTTCACCAAGAACCCTGATTTCTGGTTCACCTCGTTCAAGAACCTGCGGCCCTTCGTGAAGTTCTACGACGACGCGGGGTGGACGGAGCCGTACACGATTCCGGGGCAGTTCGGGGCGAAGGGGTCCAAACTGCTCGCGATGCTGAACGCGGGGCACGGCAAGGTGACGCTGACGGACGAGGAGCGGCTGCGGCTGACGGTCTGGATGGACTCCAACGGGATGTTCCACGGCCACGATGAGGCGTTGCAGGAGCAGGCCGAGGGGCAGGTGGTGCGCCCGAGCATGGAGTAGGGCCGGCCCCATTTCACAAGCGTCTTTTTTTTGCACGCCGCGGAGCAAATACGCACTTGCGGTTCCGGCTTGGTTTATATACTCTCACGTTAAATAGCTGTATGAAGAGCTGAGTGACGGAGTTTGTAGCTGTGTTTGATTGGAGGTAATGCGCGGTGGCGTTAGTACGTAGGCACCGATATTTTGCGCGATTGGCGGTCATTGGTCTGTTGACCGGAGTATTTCTTGGCACCGCGCAGCCGGTTTGCGGGCAGGTCAAATCGACCGTCCGGGAACTGCGCGAGGGGGCTTTCAAGAAATTCGCGTTGGGCGAATTCGAACTGGCGATTCCCGATCTGGTGTTGCTCATCGACACGATGAAGGACATCAAGACGCTACAGGGCTTGGCCGAACTGGAAGTGCTCTACTACAATCTCGGGATCGCCTATTTTCTGACGGCGCAGTTCGATAAGGCCGAGGAGGCGTTTGTCGCCTACTGCAAGAAGTATCCCAACGGTGCCCGCACCTCCCTTGCGGCGGTGTACATCGGCGACAGCCTGCGGTTTGCGTCCAAGAACACGGAAGCCATCAAGGCGTACAAGGCGGCGCTCTCAAAGTACAGCTATGGTGCCGACCTGCGCACGGATGTCCACGCCGGGATCGCGCGCTGTTATCTCGCCATGGACGACTGGGAGTCGGCGCGTGCGCCGTTGCGCGAGGCGTTTGTGAGTGCCCCGGACTTCTCGCGGCGGAACCGGGCGGCGACATTGCTGGTCACGTCATTTCTGAAGACGCAGAGTCTCGACAGCCTCTACCCCGTCATCCCGTATCTGCTCAGGAGCGATTCCCACGCCGCGCGTTCGATCGTGTTCAATCTTTCGGCGATGGAGGCGGGCGACATCCTTTTCTCGGACGAGCGCTATCGTGAGGCGCTCTGGATTTACCGGCTGATCTTCCCGTACGAGGAGGTGCAGGCCCGCACCGAGGCTTATCTCGAACAGCTCAAGCGGCAGTCCGAGTATGAGAAGAAGAACATGACCGACCCGCGGCGGCTGATGCGGATCATGGAATGGATCGGCGACACGGAGTCTGAGCTGAAGGCGCTTGAGGGGGTTGAGAATTATGACCTCGATCTCTTTTTCAGGATAGCCCGGGGCTACATGGAGGCGTTGCGTTATCGCGAGGCGTGCGAGGGGTTCCTGCACCTGCACGGCATTGCCGGGAAAGAGCGTGCGGAGGAGGCGCTCTACCTCGCCTTCGTCTGTGCCTCGCGTATCGATCCGCCGACGCGATGCTACGCGATCGCGCGGCAATACATGGACAAATATCCGGCGGGTTTGTACTACGATGAGCTGACGTTGCTTGTCGGCCAGCTCCACACGCAGGAAAAGCGTTGGGCTGAAGCGATTCTCCATTTCAACGAAGTGCTGCGTGTGCGTCCCGGCCACCAGATGGCGGCGGAGTGTCTCTTTCTCCTCGGGTATGCGTATTTCATGGAGGAGCAATTCACGCCAGCGGTCAGCCGGTTTGTCGAATTGCGCCAGCGGTTTCCGGGGTGGGAGCAGATTGACGCGGCCATTTATTGGACGGCGATGTCACAGATGTTCGGGGGCGAATACGAGGAGGCCGACAAGGAGTTCACGCTGTTGCTGCAGAGCGGCAGCGCGTCGGCGTATGTGGAGGACGGCACGTACCGCCGCGCGGTCTGCAGCTATGCGTTGAGCCTGTATGACCTGGCCGAAAAGCGCTTGGTCGAATTTCTCGGGCGGTATCCCGAGGGGTCGTTGCGGTTTGAGGCGCAGATGGTCCGGGGCGATGTGGCAGGCGCGGTCGGGCGGAGCGATGACGCCGTGGCGCGGTATCAGGAGGCGCTTGCCGCGCCGGACGAGCTGATGAACATCGAGTTCTACAACCACTGCGCTTTTCAGGCCGGGCAGATCCTGTACGACGGCGAGCGGTTCGAGGACGTGCGCACGCACTTCGCGTCCTACATCGCGCGTAACCGCGAGGGGTCGAACATCCCGCTGGCGGTTTTCTGGACAGGCAAGGCGCTCTTCAATCTGGGCGAGCAGACCGGCGCGGTCCGCTACTATCGCGAGGCGGCGGCGACCTTCGGGAAAGACCGCAAGGCGATGGGGGTTGACCTGATTCTGGACGAGTGGGTGGCCACCACGCGGCGGCTGCCGTCGAATGAGGTGGTTAACGCGTGGTCGGAGCTGGTGGACGCGCTCAAGCAGGCGACCGCCTCAGGGGACAAGGTCAGCAGCCTTCGTTATCAGAGGGTGTTGCTGCACCGCCCGGACAACACGATGAACGTGAAGAACAAGCTGCTTGGGGGACTGCTGCGGTTCGAGAACATCGAGCATGCCAGCCCGGCGGTGATGGAGACGATGCTGACGACGGCGCAGGAGTGGGGCGAGACGAATTTGGCTGTCCGCGTGGCAGAGGCCATTGTCGAGGAGTACACCGAGACGGACATCGCCCTCGACGCGCGGCTGTTTCTGGCCAAGGTCGCGATCAGTGCGGCACGCGCCGCGCAGCCTGCGGCAGCCGATGCCCTGTACGCAAAAGCCATCGCGCACCTCACGGTCATCCGCGAAGTCTACGCGGCCAGCGGCGAGGCGGCGGAGGCGTTGCTGCTGCTCGGGGCACTCTACCGCGAACAGCGCAAGGTCGATGAGGCCCATAAATGTTTCGAGTCGGTGCTGGGCGTCAAAGGGTGGCGCAACAGTTGGCCTGAGGCGCTTTACGGACTCGGGCTGTGCGCGGAGGCGCGTCGGGAGTGGCTGAAAGCCACGGCCTACTATGAGCGCATTTACGTGATGTACAGCAATTACCGGGCGTGGGCGGCGAAAGCCTACCTGCGGCGGGCGGAGTGTCTGGTCAAGGCGTATCAGGACAAGCAGGCGAAGGAGACGTTGGCGGAGATGCTGGCGCAGGAGGAACTGAAGGCGTTTCCGGAATACGCGCAGGCCGAGAAGCTGCGGAATCAGATGGAGGCCCGGTGACCATGCGGAGGATAACGGCAATCAGTCTGGCGTGGTGTCTGGCGTGCGGCACGCTCAGCGCGCAGACGTCGGTTTCGGCGGCGCTCTCGCGTGCCCACAGCCGCCCGCCGGTGAACGCGCGGCTGCTGTTGCGTGTGGACGATAGTGGTTCTGTGAGCGGCAGCGAGGTGACGCTGCTCGGGCGCGACGGCGACGTGCTGCTGGCGCAGTCGGCGCAAACGGGCGCGGCGCTGTCGCGTATCGAAAAGACCCGCGTTGTGCGGTGTGAGTTCCTGTTCGACTACGACCGGTCGGCGGTGGCGACGGCCTTGCAGGCGAACGACTGGAGTTTGGCGGTGCGGGTGCTCTCGCCGATCGCGCGGCTCGCGTTCCCGTATCTCGACCTTCAGGAGAATAACGGGCTGGAGCTGGCGATGGAACTCGGCACGTATATGGTTTACTCCGCCGACCGCGAGATGCGGGCATCGACCAACAACGTGGCCGGGCGTGAGCGCGCGCTCAAGCAATACGAGGCGGCGCACGAGGTGTTCCGGCAGGCGGCGAGGGCGGATTGGACGCCTCTCGGGCAGGTGGCCAGCCTCAAGGGGTGCCGCGCGCTGATCGCCCAAGGCAAGGAGAGTCTGGCGGCGGACCGCCTCGAAGAGGTGGCGGCGCCTGTCCCGGGAGAGGCCGCGTATGGCCACTATTGGCTGGTTCGGGCTGAGCTTTGCCATCGCGCGGGCAAATTCCGCGAGGCGCTGGATGCGGCGGCCAAGGCGTTGGTTTTCGCCGACAAGGATATCGAGACCTTTCCGGCCTCGATTTTGCTTTCGGCGGTTTGCCATGCCGAGTTGGGGAACCATCATCGTGCGCGCGACATGTATTACGAGGTCGCGGTTTTGTTTGTCGGGACGGACTGGGCGACGGATGCGCTGGCCGGGCTTGCGGATGTCATGGCGGGCAAGAAGACGCAGGAGGAGGAGAAGGCATCGCTTGAGAATGTGTTTTTCAAGGTTTCGGACGACATGAACAAGTTGTCTGAGGAGCTGCTCAAGGCTCGTGGCGCATCCAAGTCGGGTGCGGGCGACGCCAAGGCGGATTTGTGACGTTGCCCGGTGGGCACGTGGCGTGTGACGGATGCATAGCATGTAAGGAGAGAGAGTCATGAGAGGCAAGGATCAGACGAGGCTTGTGGTGATGGCGGTGCTGGCGGTCGCGGCGGTGTTTGTGGTGCAGGCGCAGACCGGCGGCGCGGCAGGGCCCGCCGCGAAGGAGGGGGGCAAATCGTTGTGGGACTTGTGGAAGGTCGGCGGCCCCGTGATGTGGCCGATCGGGCTCTGCTCGGTTGCGGGCATCGGTCTGGCGGTTTACTCGGCCATGCAGTACCGTATCGAGAAGATGGCCCGTCCCGACATCCATGATGCGTTGCGCAAGGCGATCGGTGAGCTTGACATCGCGGCGGCGAAGGCGCTGTGCGTGAGTGCGCCCTGTATGTTCACCAGCATTCTGCAGGCGGGGCTGAATCGGGTGGAGACGGCGGAGGTCGCCGACACGGGCGCCTTTGAGAAGGCGATGGAGGAGGCGTCCGTCGAGGAGGTCACGGAGTGGCAGAAGCCGCTGAACCATCTTTCGCTCGCCGCGCAGATCGCGCCCATGCTGGGGCTGCTCGGCACGGTGACGGGCATGATCGGCGCGTTCGACAAGATCGGCATGGGCGCGATGGGCTCGCCGGAGAAGCTGGCGGCGAACATCGGCGAGGCGATGATCACCACGGCGACGGGGCTGATCGTGGCGATCCCCTGCATGTTCGCCTACTTCTTCTTCAAGGGCAAGTTCACGGGAAATGTCGCGCGGGTTTCGCGTCTGCTGGGCGACCTGTCGCATCATCTGGGCGTGGCGCTGGCGTGCGGCGGCATTTTCGAGGACGGTCAGGCGGCCGCTTCCGGCGGGGGCGACACGGCGAATTAACGGCTGCGGGAAGATCACCCGCAGAGAGGGCGAGGTAGGGCGATGCGCATACCGATGGAAGATAAAGATGAGACCAAGGTGCAGATGGCGCCGATGATCGATATGGTGTTTCTGCTGATCATCTTCTTTATGACCGCATCTCATCTGAGCGCGAACAAGAGCAAGAACCTCGACATCCCGGTGGCAGACCGCGGCGTGGTGCCGAAAGACCGGCCTGACCGCTGGACGGTGAACGTCACTGCCGAGGGCGCGATCTTCAGCGGGCAGACGCCGGTGGAGGTGGCGGAGTTGAAGGCGTTGGTGGCCGAGCGTCTGAAGGTGGAACCCGAACTGAAGGTCTACCTCCGGGCGGACAAGCTGACGCCCCACAAGCAGGTGAAGTCGGTCATGGGCGCGATGGCGGAGGCAGGCGTGGGGAACTTCATTTTCGGCGTCTTCTCGCCGGGCGGGAAGGGGGATGGCGAATGAAGGTGAAGCTTCCCGAGCAAGGCGAGCCGGAGCTGGACATGGCCCCGCTGATCGACATGACCTTCCTGTTGCTCATTTATTTCATCTGCACCTGCACGCTGGTGATGCCGGAGGCTGATCTGGGCATCCGTCTGCCGGGCATGGTCGCGCAGGCGACCGCGGTTGAGATGCCCGACGAGCAGATGATCGAGGTCCGCAAGACCGGTGAGGTTCTGCTGAACGATCGTTCGTTCGATTCGGCCACGTCTGTGGACTTGCCCGAACTGGTGGCCACGCTGATCCGCTACCGGCTGAGCGCGGAGGCGTCGGGGGGCAAGGCGTTGATCACCATCATGGCCGAGGACGAGACATCGCACCAGCGGGTGATCGACGTGATGAACGCCTGCGCGGCGGCGAAACTGAAGGACGTTTCTTTCGCGGGCTCATCTGAATAGAACGCGCACGAGGGGTGATATGGGGTTCAAGGATAAAGTGATGCGGTGGATTAACCCGGACGGTCAGGCGTCGGCGCGGAAGCAGACGCTCCGGCTGGTGTTGGCCGGCAGCCTCGTGCTGCACCTGTTGGCCGCGCTGATTTTCGGCGGCATCGTCCTGGTCAGTGCGATGACGAAGGAGGAGACGGTTTTCGAGGCCCCGCCGCCGATCCGGACGTATGAGCCGCGCAAGGTTGAACTCAAGGTCAAGGTTCAGCAGAAGCAGCGCAGTTCGAGCCGACCTCAGGTTGTGCCCCGGCTGGTCTCGACGCAGCCCTCGGCAATCTCGCTCCCGGACATCAAAGTGGATCCCAAGCTGGTGACGACAACCTTTCAGCCCAAGTTCAAGGCGGTCACGGGGACGGGGCTGGGTGTCGGTCTTGGCGCGGGCTACGGCGCGTCCGGGTTCGGGCAGGGGGTGTCGCAGGTGAACTTCTTCGGCATCAAGGCGGGCGGCGAGCGGATCGCGATTTGCGTGGATGTCTCGGTCAGCATGGTCGAGGATGAGCGCGGCGGTCCGGCGGCTTTCCAGCAGGTCAAGCAGCGCGTCAACGAAGTGATCGACGCCCTCAAGGAGGGGACGCTGTTCAACCTGATCGTTTTTGCGGACGGATGTTCTTTGTTGGATACGCAGCAGATGCTCTATGCCAATGTCGAGACGCGCACGCAGGCGAAGCGGTTCTTGGCGCCGTTCAATGTCGACGGCCAGTGGGGACACGACTACGGCAACTTCGAGGGCACCCAGAAGGGGCTGAGCGCGGCAGGGGGCACGACGCGGCTTGATCTGGCGATCACGGCGGCGATGCTGCAGGGCGCCGACACGATTCTGGTCATCAGCGACGGTTTGCCTGAAGTCCGCAAAGCGTTGACGGACTCGCAGATCGAGACACACCGCAAGACGGTTGAGGCGTGGCGCAACAGCAATGCGGCCGCGATTGCGGCGTATGCGCAGGCTCGTGAAAGCGCGCCGACCCGTCGGGTATGGGTGCCGCCCCAGCCCGCGCGTCCTCCGGCCAAGGGCGGATTGCGCGAGGGGCGCGCGCCGGACATCGGGTCGCCTGCGATTGACGGATATTGGAAGGAAGTCACCGATATCGGGCCGGAGCCGAAACCGCCGCCGCTGCCTGATCCGGGCATCTGGACGCTCGCGGACTTTGTTCAGCATATCAGCATGCTCTACAAAGACGTCTACGTTGAAAAGGGGCTCAAGGAGCCGCGCATTCACTGCATCGGCTATCAGATCGACAAGGACGGGCAGGAGTTCCTCAAGAAGCTGACCGCGCAGTACAAGGGCCAGTTCCGTCTTGTCCGGCGGCTCAAATAGCGCCCGGATGCGGGGAGACGGATGCGGGGGCGGGTGAAGCGAAAGAGAGGGAAGGCGTTACGCCTTCCCTTCTTTTTTTGTGCGGTTCATTTCCCGGCGGCTTTGAGCCAGTCGGATTCGAGTTCGGGTAGGGGCTTGCCGGTCCACTCCTGCCACAGGGCGTCGGCATAGCGGCCTTGGCGGGCGGCGGCGTTCAGCTTGCGGGGGAGGTCGGGGTTGTGGGTGCGGGAGGCCCAGTCGATGAAGTTGGCGCTGACGCGGTAGCTGCTGTCGTGGCGGGCGGCGGCGAGCTGGCGGGGGGAGAGTTCGGCGCCGCGCGTGTGGGGTTCGTAGAGGAACCAGCGGACGTAATCGGCGAGGCCTTCGGTGACCCAGCCGGGGACGGGGGCGCGTCCGTAGCCTTGGACGATGTGGACGAGTTCGTGGATGACGGCGCCGGGGGCCTCGCGGTCGCGCTCGCGGCGGAACCACGCGGCGTTGAGGTTGACGCGGGCGTCGGCGGCAGAGGCGGGGGTGCCGCCCATGTCGTTGCGGAAGAGGAGGAGGATTTCGGAAGGGGGCTGGCGGGCGTCGCCGGAGAGGAGGGCGGTGATCTTGGGGTGCCATTCGCGGAGGATGGGGGCGAGGGTGTTTTCGGCCCACGGGGCGAGGTCGGGGGCGTCGGTGGCGTCGAGGGTGAAGCGGCAGCGGGTCTGGGGGCAGGTGAAGGCGGTCTGGAGGCGCTTGACGGGGGTGGCGGCGGAGACGGGGGCGGGGCCGTCGGCGTCGAGGATGTCGATCTCGCTGTAGAAGGTGTTGCTGAAGGGGGCGTCGGGGTCGGTGGGGCGGATGTCGAAGAGGAGGTGGCGGAAGGTGCCGAGGGGGACGGTGCCGCGCGAGACGGAGACGGCGTGCTGGCCGCCGCAGGGGGCGTCGGCGGGGCGGGTGTCGATGTCGGCGAGGTGCTGCCAGCCGCAGGCGAGGGGGTCGGTGCCGCGTTTCGGGGCGGGGTTGAAGCGGGGGTCGGCGCCGTCGGCGGCGTAGAGGGTGTAGACCTGCGGGGCGCGGGAGCCGGTGTGCCAGGAGTAGGTGTTGATCTTGAGGACGGCGGTGGGGCGGGGGAGGTCGATGCGGAGGCGTCCGCCGGGGGTGCGGGCTTTGAAGAAGAGGTTGCTGCGGGGCTGGTCTTCGGAGGAGGGGAGGCGTCCGTCGGTGAGGATGTCGGGCGGGGCGCTGTTGGGGTCGAGTTCGCCGTCGACGACGACGGGGGGGAGGCCTGCGGCGGCGTCGTTGGCGGCAGGCGGGGGGAGGG
>Ga0208244_100711_pt1 | contig 26431 bp, 24 predicted proteins | sample SubbioCR12Aug_5A_FD_184828 | JGI IMG/M metagenome (GOLD analysis project Ga0208244, IMG submission 184828) | Serpentinite rock and fluid subsurface biosphere microbial communities from McLaughlin Reserve, California, USA - CR12Aug_5A (SPAdes) | ecosystem: Environmental > Terrestrial > Deep...
GCCAAAGGAGCCGGGCATATCAAATAAAACTGCCGCTGCCCCTTGGCTCGTTCGATCACCTGGACCTTGGTCAGGTATCCCATGGAAAGCGCCTCCTTTCAAAATTGAAAGGAGTATACCATAGCTATATGGCTATGTCAAACATTTTTTATCCATTTTATGATTTTTTCACACCTTCCCTTTGCCAAAGGGGGATAAAACCACCCTAAATGAGACATTATCCAGACTGGTATGCATGCTCTTATATTCTATTCGTATGAGGCTTCTTGTGAAAAGGAAAGAAAGATTAAATGGTGAACTACCCTATGCCCTATGCACGACGGATTCTTATCCGCAGTCCGAATAGCCACAGAAACACTTCACACAGCCTTCTTCGAAGATGAGCGGGCCTCCGCACTCAGGGCAGGCCCCTCTCAGAAAAACGCCACTCATTCCCTGCGTCGGATTTTTTCTTTCCTGGTTTCGGATCATGCCGACTTTAGGATGGTTGAACAATATCTCCTTCTCTATGGCACCGCCCCTTTGTGTCCTCATCTTTTGAATGTGCCATTCGATCGCCTTGGCCACAGCATCCGAGCAGGAGAGGACCTTTCCGTTTTGATGCCAGACGGGCATATGGCAACTGATTCCCTTTAACTGCCGGATAATATCTTCCGGTTCGATGTTCGATCGAAAGGCAAGGGAGACCAGGCGGCCGAGCGCCTCCGATTGGGAGGCCGCACATCCCCCCGCCTTTCCTATCTGATTGAAGATCTCAAAAAGGTGCCCGTCCTCATCCTCGTTGACTGTCACATAGATGTTCCCGCAACCCGTCCGGATCTTCCAGGTGGAACCATGGATCACATCCCGGCGCGCCCTCGGTTTCCTCTCCATTTTCGACAAGTCCTCTCTGGCCCCAGTACGATCTCCTTCCGAAGCGCCCAATCCCTTATAGAGGACTTGCTTCTCCCGGCTCCTGTCCCGGTAAATCGTCACTCCTTTACAACCCAACTGATAGGCCATCTCATACACTTTTGCCACATCGTCCACTGCGGCCTCGTGAGGAAAGTTGACGGTCTTTGAGACCGCATTGTCCGTATATTTCTGAAAGGCGGCCTGCATCCGGATATGGTTTTCCGGAGAGATGTCGTGGGCCGTGACAAAGAGATGTCTGAACTTCTCCGGAACCTCCTCAAGGTCCTCGATATGGCCCAGTTGAGCAATCCTCTTCGTCAGTTCTTCCGAATAGAATCCTTCCTCTTTAGCGATCGCCTCAAAAAATGGATTGATCTCCAGAAGTTCTTTTCCATCCAGGACATGACGGACAAAGGCCAGCGCAAAGAGGGGTTCAATCCCGGAGGACGCTCCCGCGATGATGGAGATCGTCCCTGTAGGAGCAATCGTTGTGACCGTCGCATTTCTCATTGTATCCCATCGGTCTTTCAAAGCGCTGCCCTGAAAATTGGGGAACGCTCCCCTTTTCAGGGCCAACTCCCTGGAGGCTTTCCACCCTCGCTCATGGATGAATGCCATCACCTTCTCTCCGATCTCAAAAGCCTTCGGATGATCGTAGGGAATTCCTAATTGAATCAAAAGGTCGGCAAAACCCATCACGCCCAGGCCGATCTTCCGGTTGGCCTTGGTCATGGCCTCGATCTGGGGAAGGGTATAGCGGTTCATGTCAATCACATTGTCTAAAAAGTGGACCGCCCCTTCAGTGACCGAACTCAGCCTCTCCCAGTCGATCTCCCTATCTTTAACCATATGGGCAAGGTTGATGGAGCCGAGGTTGCAGGATTCATAGGGAAGCAGCGGCTGTTCTCCACATGGATTACTGCTCTCGATTTCTCCCACCTGAGGAGTGGGGTTGTACTGATTGATCCGGTCGATGAAGATGATCCCTGGATCCCCGTTCTTCCAGGCATAATAGACCATCTTCTCAAAGACCTCTTTCGCATCAAGAAAACCGACCGTCTCCTTCGTCCTCGGATTTCGGAGGAGATATTTTTCACCTTTTTCAACGGCCTCCATGAATTCATTCGTGGCGGCCACGGAGATATTGAAATTGTTGAAGTGGTGGTCCTCATCCTTGCATTTAATAAAATCGAGAATGTCCGGATGATCCACCCGCAGAATGCCCATATTGGCGCCCCTTCGTGTCCCCCCTTGTTTGATCGCCTCCGTAGCATTATCAAAGACGCTCATGAAGGAGACCGGACCGCTCGAAACCCCCTTGGTGGAACCCACCACATCATTCTTAGGCCTGAGCCTTGAGAAGGCAAATCCCGTTCCACCGCCGCTCTTCTGAATCAGGGCCATCTGTTTGACCGCATCGAAGATCTCCTCCATCGAATCCCCCACCGGAAGAACAAAACAGGCGGAGAGCTGCTGGAGTTCCCTGCCCGCATTCATCAGGGTGGGCGAGTTGGGAAGAAAGTCAAGCGAGGCCATCAGGTCATAGAACTCCGTTTCAACGGAAGCGAGATCGATGGAAGGGTCATAAAGCCGGTCTGCCTGGGCAATATTCCTGGCGACCCGCCGGAAAAGATCCTCAGGTGTTTCAACGATATTCCCCTGAAGATCCTTTAGCAGGTATCGCTTCTCAAGCACGGCGACCGCATTCTGTGTCAGGTCAATCACTTCCATCCCTCTCTTCCCTGCTTACCCTGTCTGCGATAAGCAGGCACAATATCTATGTGCCAATAAAGAAGTTAACACAATATTTTGTACTGTCAAGTAAAATTTAAGGGGTCTCTGAAAAACCCTTCAAATCCTTAGCAGAGACCTCTGATTACACACCTGCCTGCCGCAGGCAGGGATTCCAAAAAAAGATTAAACAGAGATTTCTGGACTTTTTCGGAAATTTCTTTATGGGAGCTCGGTTTACAGGGAAAATATTTTTTCACTTATGAATGGTGTCCGAAAAAATTGACAATTCCATAAAAAAGGAATAGCATGGCTTATGAATTTTAGGAGGGAAGCAGCTAAATCGGGAGAGAAAGGAGGTGAATGAATAAACTTTTAACCTTTTTTCTTAAAGAGGGAGGTGAACTATGAAAAAGATAGGTGTGTTGGGTTGGATTCTTATTGGATTTGTGGTCGGCATTCTCGTGGGTGCTATTGTGGGTAAACCCGCCGCTGAACTCAGGCCATTGGGAACCGTTTTCATCAATCTCCTGAGAATGCTTGTTGTCCCATTGATCTTTTCCACCCTGGCCGTAGGGGTTTCCGCCTTCACCGGAAAAAAACTGGGTAAGATGTTTGGCAAAACATACTCTTTCTATTACGTAACAGGCATTCTCGCAATGATCATCGCCCTGGTCATTGCAGGGTTGAGTGGAGCTGGAATAGGATTTCCTACCGGAGAGTTGAAGAAGGTGGAAATAAAAGCTCCGCCTAAACTGGTCGATGTGGGACTAGCTATCATTCCCACCAACCCTTTTGATTCTTTGGCGAAAGGGGACGTCCTTCCCATCATCTTCTTCGCCATCGTTCTGGGAATGGCCATGGCCGCAGCTGGAAAACCGGCAGAGCCTTTAAAAAATTTCCTACAGGCTCTCGCCGAAACCATGTATAAACTTGTCGGCTATGTCCTCTGGTATGGCCCGATCGGTGTTTTTGCCCTGATGGCCTGGACCGTTGGAACCCATGGCCTATCTGTTCTGAAACCATATGCCTATCTGATCTTTCTCGTCTATCTTGCCACTGCCATTCAGGTTTTTGTCGTCTATGCGGGGCTTCTCAGGCTCTTCAAGATTAGACCCTATCATTATCTCAACAAGATTAAAGAGGCTCCTATATTTGCCTTCAGCACCTGCAGTAGCGCTGCTACGCTTCCTGTCACAATGCGGGTGACAAGGGCTGCCGGAGTGGGAGACGGGACAACAAGCTTCGTCCTTCCGATGGGTGCCACGGTCAATATGGATGGCACAGGGATGTACCAGGCAGTCTGCGCAGTTTTTCTTGCCAATGCCTTCGGGATCTCCCTCTCTCTTCACCACTATTTCCTGATCGGAGTAACAGCGCTCTTGGCCTCCATCGGAACAGCAGGGGTTCCGGGAGCAGGGCTGATCATGCTGAGCATGGTTCTGGGCGCCATCGGTGTCCCCATTGAGGGGATCGCATTGGTTGCAGGGATTGATCGGATTCTCGATATGCCCCGAACTGCAGTAAATGTCACCGATGATGCTGTGGCAGCAGTGCTGGTTGGGAAGACAGAGGGAGAGAAGTTGCCGGATGACCTTCTGGTTAGATAAGTTCCTCTTGGTTCAGGCATCCACTCCTTCTGCTTAGACCAGAAGGAGTGGATTTTTATAGGCAATCTTTCACGACGGGTTCGTCACCATCGAACCATGAAAATACTCCGAGTGTTTGGATAAGGTTAAGGTGACGAAGCCCCTGCCTACCGGCAGGCAGGTTAGCCCTGACCGTATAACGAAACCCTTATTTTCTAAACAAAAATATGAAGGAAAAGATCATTGGCATTATTGGAGGGATGGGGCCTGAGGCTACCATCGATCTCTTCACAAAGATCGTTAAAGGCATCAAGGTCAAAAAGGATCAGGACCATCTCCGGATTCTCATCGACAACAACCCCAAGATTCCCGATCGAACCCTTGCCATTCAGGGGAAAGGGCCCAGCCCTCTTCCTCAACTGATTCAAAGCGCAAAACTTCTGGAGAAGGCAGGGGCGGACTTCATCGTCATCCCCTGTGTGACCGCTCACTATTACTATGATCCCCTGCAGGGGAAGGTAAATATCCCCATTCTTCACATTGTTACGGAGACGGTCAATCACATCAAGAAGAGATTAAAGGGAGTTCGCAAAATCGGTTTGATCGCAACAACGGGAACGATTCAAACCGGTCTTTTCCAAGAGGCCCTATCCGCAATCGGGATAAACTCACTCCTTTTAGATCCCGCTGTTCAGAAGGAGTGGGTGATGGAGGCCATCTACGGGGAAAAGGGGATCAAAGCCATCGGCCCATCTGAAGGCTCCAGGTATCTGATTCTCGAGGTCTCCCAAAAGTTCTTGAAACAGGGCGCCCAGGCCATCATCGCCGGTTGCACAGAAATCCCTCTCGTTTTGAAAGAAGGAGATATCCCTGTCCCGGTCATCGATCCCATCTCTCTTCTCGCTCAAGCCGCCATTGAAAGGGCGAGGGGGAGAAAGAGATGATCCGTAACTTTTTTGAAAAGGTCTATAAGATCGAACTTCCCATCCCTTTCCCCATGAAGACCACGAATGTCTTCTTCATCGACGATTCTCCAAAAACCCTCATCGATACGGGGATTAAGACCGATGCCTCGTTTGAGATGCTGAAAAAGGAGATGGGCGAGTTAGGGTTTCCTATTTCATCGGTCGAGCGAATTCTGATCACCCACGGTCATATCGATCATTACGGGCAGGCCCAAAAAATATCCTCACTTTCCGGCGCTCCCATCTATATTCATCCGAAAGAGTACGGAAGAATTCGCTCGGTCATTCACTCCTTCGCCCCTCTGAAATCAATTCTTCTGAGAAATGGCGTTCCGGAAGGTCTGATCAATAAGGCCATCCGTTTTATCGAATCCGCTCAGAAGATGGCCGACTCCCTGGATGAGGCATTCTTCTTAGAGGATGGAGAAACCATTCCTTTTGCCTCAATGATTTTGAAGACGATTCACTGCCCTGGCCACAGCCCTGGACTGGTCTGTTTCTATTGGCCGGAAAAGAAGACCCTCTTCACAGGCGACCACCTGTTGAAAGAGATCACCCCCAATCCCGTCTTATATGTCCCGGACAGCAGATCGCCCCTTAGCTACCCGGGTCTCAAGGAGTATCTCTCTTCCTTGAAAAAGATTGAGAAGCTGGATGTCGATCTCCTCCTTCCAGGCCACGGAGAAGAGGTCTGCGATCCTAAGGGTCTGATCCGGAAGATCACTGGACACCATCAAGAACGAATGGATTACGTCCTTTCCTTTCTCTCTCAAGGAGAAAAGACTCCCTATGAGATCACCCTCGATCTTTTCCCGGGCGTCCCTCCCTTTGAGATCTTCCTGGGCATCTCCGAAGCCGTCGGCCACCTGGAAATTTTAAAGGAGGAGGGAAAGGTCAGGGTAAGCGAAAAAGAAGGAAAAGATTATTATTCGTTAGAAGCTTAAAGCCGCAGGTTTTTCTGAAAAGAACCACCATCTAAATTCCAATTGATTCATTTGTTCCAATTTGATAAACTCTTCCTACCATCTTAAGGCGCATATTTCGTGCGGTGGGTTTTTCCTGTCAAGGTGAAAAAGATGGACAAGAAAGAGAAAAACAAATTAGAGAAATTCCTTGGTGCCTACTTTAGGGATATCCATAAGATTTACACCGATGGCAATTTCAGGGAAGAAAGTTTTTATCCTTCCCTTAAGAGGCTCATTGAAGATTGTTCACAACTTTACCAAACCCAATCAGGAGTAAATGTCCTTGTTGCACCCAGAAAGACAGAAGCTGGAATCCCTGATTTTAGAATTGGCAAAAATGGCGAAATCATTGGATATATCGAAGCCAAACCACCTGACACCACCCTCGAAGAAATTGAAGAATCTGAACAATTAAAACGATATCGGGATTCTCTACCAAATCTTATCCTAACCAATTTTTTAGAGTTCAGACTTTATAGATTTTCTGATCGAAAAGACAAGGTGGAGGTTGGGCGTCAATTTACTTTAAAAAGTTTAAAATCTCCCCCTTCCCCTGAGAAATTAGATGCCTTCCATGAACTTTTAGATAATTTTTTCTCCTTTTCAACACCTGAGATTCAGAAGTCTTCTGGCCTATCAGTAGAACTCGCCAAAAAGACCCGTTTCCTGGGACACATCCTGCAGGAGGAGCTTTCAAAAGAGAATGATGAGATCACAAGATTCTATAAAGCCTTTCAGGAAGAACTGATTGAGACCTTAACAAAGGAGAGATTTGCCGATCTTTATGCTCAGACGATTACATACGGGCTTTTTGCCGCAAGAATGAAGGTACAAAATGGGTTTAAGAGAGAAACTGCCTGGAAGTCCATACCTGAAAGCTTGCCCCTTCTAAAAGAAATATTCCATTCCATGACCGGGCCTCATTTCCCTGAATCCCTTGCCTGGATTGTCGATGATATAATCCAGACACTTGAAAAAGCCAATATCTCATCAATTCTTAAAGAATTCAAGACCACCCGATGGGATGAAGACCCTGTCATCCATTTCTACGAGACTTTCCTTGCAACCTATAATCCCAAAGAGAGAGAGCGACTTGGAGTTTACTATACACCCTTGCCGGTTGTTTCCTACATTGTAAGGTCCATTCATAAGCTTCTAAAAAAGAAATTTGGGAAGAGCGAAGGCATTGCCACAAACGATGTCACCATCCTCGACCCTGCCGCTGGCACTCTCACATTTGTTGTCCAGGCCATCAAGCAGGTTCAAAGAGAATTGGAAGAGAGGAAAAAGGGAGGTTTAATCAAATCCTACATCGAGGAACATATTCTTCCCCATTTCCACGCCTTTGAGATTCTTGTCGCCCCTTATACAGTAGGTCACTTCAAGGTCTCCATGGTTTTGGGAGATATGGGTTACCAGTTTAAGGAAGATAAACGGTTTCAATTTTACCTGACCAACACCCTTGAGATAAAAGACCCAAAGCAGATAAGTTTTCTCATTGACCTTGCCAAGGAAGGACAGGAAGCAAAGCGTATCAAAGAAAAGGTCCCGATTCTGGTTGTCCTTGGCAATCCACCCTACTCGGTGAGTTCGGAGAATAAATCAGAATTCATCGAAGACCTGATGGATGAATATAAAGAGGATGTAAGGGATGAACGAAATATTCAGCCCCTTTCAGACGATTATATCAAGTTCATTCGCTTTGCCCATTGGAAGATCGCTCAGGCAGGCAAGGGAATCCTTGGATTTATCACCAACAACTCCTACCTCTCCGGCGTAATCCATCGAGGGATGAGGAATAAATTGCTTGAAACCTTTGATGAGATTTACATCCTGAATCTTCACGGTTCTTCAAGAATCGGTGAAAAGACACCCGATGGTGGCAAGGATGAAAATGTCTTTGACATCCAGCAAGGCGTTGCCATTGCTCTGTTTGTAAAATATGGAGAGAAAGCATAGAAGATCCCTTCGATTGAGAGATTACGAGTATTCTCAAGGAGGGGCATATTTTATAACAATATGTACAAATAATAGAGAGCCCATTTTTGAAATATTTCCAAAACTCAAAGAGACTCTTCAAATGCAATGGGGTAAACTGGAGGCAAGATTTCCAGATATAAAATTGGATGAATTCATCATTATGTCGAATCATATACATGGGATAATATTCATTGTAGGGGCGATTCATGAATCGCCCCTACCTCTCCAAGCAATTTATGAATTGCCCCTACTACAAAATAGACGTAGAATGCTTTTACCCAAAGTAATCGGTTATTTCAAAATGAATACAGCAAAACAGTTCAACCAAATATTAAATCGCACTGGCCAACCATTTTGGCAACGCAATTATTATGACCATATCATACGAAACGAAAATGAACTAACCCAAATTAGGGAATATGTCCAAAATAATCCCTTGAAATGGGATTTGGACAGGGAAAACCCGAAATCGAGAAATTTCAATTTAAACCACGATACATATTGGAAGGAAGTTTATGAATGATCATTGTAGGGGTAATTCATGAATTACCCCTACATTAAAGATAAATGGGGAAGAGGTATTATGAGCGAAAAGAAGTTAGCCACCGTCTTTTATGCCGACCTCTGGGGACTTAGGGAGGGGAAATACGAATATCTTTTTGAGAATGACATGGAAACAACCAAATGGCAAAAACTTGAACCTGTCGCCCCATACTACTTCTTTGTTCCAAAGGATTTTGCCTTGCAAGCCGAGTACGAAAAGTTCTGGAAAGTAACGGAGATCTTTAAGGAGTGGACTGAAGGAGTTAAGACACATCGGGATCACTTTGTGGTGGGATTTACAAAAGAAGAAATAATTCAAAGACTGCGGATATTTACTGGAAAGTTACCCGACGAGTTAATCGCTCAAAGTTTGAATCTCAAAGATACAGGAAGCTGGAAATTGGCCGTGGCCAGACAAAAAGTTAAAGCCCAAAAACCTGAAGACAACATTTATCATTATGCTTACCGACCTTTTGATAACAGATGGGTCTGCTATGAATCCTTGCTGATCGATAGAGATAGAGTGGATGTTATGCAACACATCCTAAATAAGCAAAATCTTGGGCTGAACCTTACCAGAAGGTTGCGTGATCCTATTTGGCGACATACTTTTGTAACCAATCTCGTTACAGATAAGACTCTGGTCTCCTCAAAAGATAACTGTTACTTCTTCCCCCTTTACCTCTACCCCGATGAATCTGTAGGGGCAATTCATGAATTGCCCCTACAAGGCAAAACGAAAACATGGTGTGTTTCAAATTTCAATCTTGAATTTCTCAAAGCCATAAAAAATTCTCATGGTTCTGAACCCGCTCCAGAAGAAATCTTCTTTTACATCTATGCTGTTCTTTTCTCTCCCTCCTACCGAAAACGCTACGAGGAGTTTCTCAAAATTGATTTTCCGAGGATCCCTTTGCCTTCGAGTTATGATTCCTTCAAAGGATTAAGCAACCTTGGAAAAGAACTGGTTGGTCTTCATCTGCTTAAACATTCATCTCTTAACGAAACTGAGGTTGGTTTCCCTAATGTTGGCTCCAATAAGGTTGAAAAGGTTACTTATGCCGAAGAAGACCAGAAGGTTTTCATAAACAAAGATCAATGTTTTGAGGGCGTTTCAGAAGAAGTCTGGGAATACCGAATCGGCGCATACCAGGTGATGGAGAAATATCTGAAGGATAGAAAAGGTAGAAAATTATCCCTTGATGAGATCAACCACTATATGAAAGTGTCAAAAGCTGTTCGGTTAACCATTGAATTCCAGGAAAAGATTGACAGTATCTACAGGCAAATTGAAGTCTGAATTGGAGAAATACAATGAACAGAATAAAAACAAGGAAAGAACTTACAGAGAAAGAGATTATGAATCTTCTAAAGCAAAACAGGGAGATTTTGAAAAAATACAAGGTCAAAAAAATTGGTTTGTTCGGTTCACATGTGAGAGGTTCCCAGAAACCACATAGTGATGTCGATTTCCTGGTAGAGTTTAAAGAGCCAACCTTCGATAACTTTATGGGTTTGGTTTTTGATCTCGAAGGCTTATTCGGAAAGAAAGTGGAGTTAATTACGAATGGAAGTTTAAGCCCCTATATCCAACCCTATGTGGAAAAAGAGGTGAGATGGTATGAAGCATGAGGAACCTTTTCTGAAGCATATTCTTGATGGAATCAAATAATGCTACCCAATCTCATTCCTCATTACGGTGTCGGACCCTTTATCGGTTTGATCGCCAATGCGGTCATGGCAATTCTCTGCCTGGTCACCTTGATCCTCTATCGCCAATACCGTCCTCTAAGGAGCCTCTTTCTTTTTTATCTTCTTTCCACCTTCCTCTTCCTGGGTTGGGTCATCTATGGCTTCCAGAAATCGCCCCAATCCATCCTTTTAGGGTATCGGATCGATCTCGCCGCACTGGCCCTCCTGCCGGCAAGCTGGGCCTGGTTCACTTCATCTCTCGCCAATATGAAACTAAGCCGGCTATCCAAAGCCCTGATTGGAATAAGTTTAATTCTGTCTTTACTGGCCCTTGTGGGAAAAGGTTCATGGTTTTTAGGTCTCCCTCTTCAGCCCCATGAAGTCGCCACCGGTATCCTGAGACCTCAATCCAGACTGCTCAGACCTTTGATCCACTTCTTTGCTTTAACGGTCGGTTTCTTTTACTGTCTCGCTACGGTTAAGAAATTGTTGAAGAGAGAAGGTTCCAGTTCTGCCTATCTTCTTCCTTTTGGCATGGGTATGATATTATGGTTTTTAGGTGGATTTCACGATGTGTTACGCTCCTCAGGCTTTTCTGTGCCATTCAGCGGTCAAATCTTCTGGTTCACCTCGTTCTGGCTCTCGATCTTTCTGACCATTGCGGTTGCCTTCCACTTTCGATCCCTGGAGTTGGCCATCCGTGAGGCCAGGGATGTCTTCGAAAAGTTCGTCCCTCCGGCTTATCTTCGCCGCATTGCATCCCGTGGCCTTGGATCGATCCGTCCGGGAGAGGCTGATCAGCAGTGGGCGACCATCCTCTGTTGCGATATTCACGGATTTACCGCTTTATCGGAACGCCTCCCCCCTGGCCAACTGATTACCCTTGTCAATCAACTCTATGAGGAGATCGCTCATGTGGTGAATGCCAAACAGGGGGTGATCGACAAGTTCCTCGGAGATGCGGTCTTATGTATCTTTGAAGGGGCCGATTCGGCCCAGCGGGCGGTTGCCTGCGGTGTGGAGATGCTCGCTTCGGTCAGGGCGTTTAATACCGAGAATGATTCTCCTGCGAATCAATCGATTCAGATCGGCATCGGCGTTCACTACGGAACGGTCATCTTAGGAACAATCGGCTCTTCCGAGCGGATGGATTCCACTGTTCTGGGGCTCACCGTCAACCTCGCCAAGCGCCTCGAAGAATCAACCAAGTCCCTAAAGGTTGCGATGCTTATCTCGGATGAAGTCGCCCGCCAATTGCCTGATGGATATCCTTACAAATTACGGAGTCTCGGAGAGGTTTCGTTGAAAGGGAGTTCATCGCCCCTCGCCGTTTATGAAGTGGTGGAAACCTAAGGGTCTGCGAATGAATAACATGAACAAGAAATCCGTTCACCCTGAGCCTGTCGAAGGGTGCCGTTCATCCTTCGAGAACCTCAGGACGAACGGTTTTTTTCCGAATGTCCTGAGCAAAGTCGAAGGAAGGGCTCACCACAAACGGTCATTGGCAAATGCACTTGTTCAAGTTATTTGTACGCAGCCACTAAAAAGAGCTATGAAAAACTACTTTTCGCTTTCTCCATTTCTAATCTGTGTAATCGGTCCCTAATCCCTGCCTGCCGGCAGGCAGGGATGTAATCAGAGATTTCTAGACTTTTTTAGAAATCTCTCAGAAGATACTGAACTTAAAATATTTCTTGGGACTGGCTTTGATATCCTTCAGCAACTCCTTTAATTCACCCGCCGCCCCTCTGAACTCATTGAGGGTCTCCTCCAATTCTTTGATCAGCTCCTTATCTTTCAGCAATGATCCTGCCAGACCTTCTCCCTGATCGATCCTTTTCAGAATGGAAGAGAGACGGGCCGCCCCCTGATTGAGGTTCTCATAGAGTTGTGGATCTTCAATCAGCCTCTTCAGGGTGCCGGTCTCATCGTTCAATTTTTTGCTGAACTGTTCCATTGATGAAACGGTCGCCAGGGCTTTATCGTAGAGGGAAGGATCCTCTACCAGTTTTTTGAGCGTTCCCTTGCTCTCGTTGACCTTTCTGGTTATTTCTCCTACGGACTCGTTGGTCTTTTTGGCAAAATCCTCTACGGAGGAAACAGCGGAGACCATCCTCTGATAAAGGGACGGGTCCTCCACGAGCATCTTGAGCGTCCCCCTGGAGCCCTTGATCTCTTCCAGGGTGAGGGATAAAGTCTTGACGCTTCGATTGATGTTATCATAAATGGAAGGGTCTGTAAGAAATTTAGCCAGCGTCCCTTCTCCTTCATCTATCTTCAAAATCAGGTTATCCAATCTGTTGATCACATCGCCTATCTTTCCGATGGAGACGCCGGCGATCTCCATCACCTCTGAGATCTCGACGGCAACCGAACCTTTGATCATCTCTCCCCGTCCAATCGGCTCCGCTTCCGGAGAGCCCGTGCTGATCTCGATATATTTGTCACCCAGAAGCCCCATGGTCAAAATGCTCGCCCGGGCATCTTTCTTGATAAACCCCTGGACGCTCTTTTTGAGAGAGATCGTCGCCACCGCACCGAGGGTCCGATCCAGATGGATCTCTCTGACAGAACCCGCTTCCGTTCCGAAAATCCAGACAGGCGCCCCTTTCCGCAATCCCCTCACATCCTGAAACTGGATCCTCAGATCCATCTTCGGTGAGAAGATCTTCTCGATCCCTCCTGCAAAAAAGATCGCAACCAGAAGCACCAGATTGGCAAGCGTGATCACCATACCCACTTTTAACTTCGACCATCTCAGTTGTTTTCTCATGTCAAACATATTTATCCTCCATCGATCATCAAACCATTCATCTTAACTCCAATTTAATTCTCTGAGGAATATCTGAATCTCAGGGATGGTGGAATGGAGCATCTTCTTCTTGTCTCCATCGAAGATGATCGTACCGCTCTTTAGAAACATAAACCTTTCTGCCAATTTGAAGGCATCGAAAACCTTATGGGTGACGATGATAAATCCTCCTCCCTGCTCGGAGATGTCAAGAATCAATTTACAGATGACATCCGCACTGACGGGATCGAGACCTGTGGTGGCCTCGTCATAGAGGAACATCTTCGGCTGAAACGCGGCCATCGATCTCATGATGGCCACCCTTCGATGCATCCCGCCGCTGAGCTCCTCGGGCATGTATCCGATTGCCTCTTCCAGCCCCACCCTTCTCAGCAGTTCTCTCACCTTCCGGTCGATCTCCTCTTCGCTCATCTTCGTATATTCTCTGAGCGGGAAGGCCACGTTCTCCTTCACGCTCAAAGAATCGAAGAGAGCTCCATCCTGGAAGACCATGCTGAATTTGATCCGGATGTCCCGGAGTTCATCCTCTGTTTTTTCGGTGATGTCCTCCCCATCGATCAGTATTTTTCCGGAGTCCGGCCTTAAAAGTCCGATGATCAGTTTCAGGATCGTTGTCTTACCATCTCCGCTTCCTCCGAGGATGGCCACCCTCTCATCCTCGTGGACAGAGAAGCTCAAATCGTTGAGGACGAAGCGGTTTCCATAAGAGAAAGAGACGCGATCGAATTCGATCATACGCTGAACCCTAAAACATAGAGCAAGACTCTGGTCAGTATGAAATCGGCGACGATGATGGCGATAAAGGAGGCGACCACGGCTCTGGTCGTCGTCCGCCTCAGCCCGATGGCGCCGCCTTTTGTGGAGAGACCCATATAACAACTGATGCAGGCGATCAGAGAACCGAAAATAAAAGGTTTAATAGAACCTGCCAGCACATTCTCGTAGATCAGAATATCCCGAATCGAACTCCAGAAAAATGTGCCGCTCTGATGGCTCACAAAGACGGCGATATAATAGGCCCCGAAAAGGGAGACGCAATCACCGATAATCGTGAGAACAGGCAGCATGATGAGGGCGCTCAATATCCTCGGAGTGACCAGCTTCTTCACCGGATCCACGCCGAAGACCCGGAGGGTATCGACCTGGTGACCGAGCACCATTGACCCAAGTTCGGAGGCTATGCCCGAACCCACCCTTCCTGCAAAGACCAGTGCGGTCAGCACAGGTCCGATCTCCCTGATGATGGAGATTCCCACAATCTTTCCCGTATACATCTTCATCCCAAGCCTTGAAAGCTCTGCAGAGAGTTGCAGGGAGAGGGCCATCCCAATGAAGAGGGAGATGAGCAGGATGATGAAAAAGGAGCCTGATCCGGCATAGTCCATCTGTTCGATCAGATCTTTGAAATAGAAGGGTCGTCTCACCACCCCCATCAAGCCGTGATAGGAAAGGAGATAGAAATCCTGGAGATCGCTGATTAACTCTTTTGCCTTTTTCTTCATCGCTGAAATGTAGTCTACCAATTTCTGCGGGCAGATTCAATCAATATTTAAAAAAAACCCTCACCTCTCTGACAGAGAGGTGAGGGAGAAAATCGAAAAAGACCCAGTCGGTTACTGAACCGTTTCACCGGGTTTCACAACCAGCACTTTAGTCTGAGGGACTTCCTTCATCAATTTAACAAACTCCTCGGCTGTTCCTGTCAAAACAGGAAAGGTTCCGTAATGAATGGGGATCACATATTTCGAGCCGAGCAGTTTTGCCCCATAGGCCGCTTCCCGTGGGTCCATGGTGAAGTGACTTCCAATAGGAAGGATGGAGATCTCCGGCTTGTAAATCTCACCGATGATCTTCATGTCTCCGAAAACACCGGTATCTCCTGCATGATAAAGGGTGAAGCCGTTTTCAAATCGAATGACGAATCCTGCCGGCTCTCCTGTGTAGATGACCTGATCCCCTTCGGTCACACTCGAACTGTGAAGGGCATGGACCATCGTGATAGCAACCCCGTGAGAGGTAAACGTCCCTCCTTTATTCATTCCTGTGACATTCTTGGCGCTCTTCCGGGTCAGGTATCTTCCCAGCTCAGGTATGGCAACGATCCTTGCATTCGTCTTCTCTGCGATAGCCAGGGTATCGCCTACATGATCGCCATGCCCATGAGTCACAAGGATGAGATCCGCCTTCTCAACAGCCTTCAGTTCCGGCGGGGTCTTTGGATTTCCGCTCAGAAAGGGATCGACATAGATCACCACCCCTTTGGGTGAGACAAACTTGAAGGCCGCATGGCCGAGATAGGTGATCTTTACCTCCTTGCCGATCTCATTAGCGTGGAGTGGGAGGGAAGAGAGAAAGCATAAGATCAGAATGGCATACAGAATTGAACTAATTTTTTTCATCGCAGGTTCCTCCTTTTAGATTGAAACTCCAATAACTAAATTCCCTGCCTGCGGCAGGCAGGCAAGCTCCAAATAAATTTCAATGATCCAATATTCAAATAAGTTTTGTTTATTGAATTGTATTGGTGATTATTTGGTTCTTGGTTATGGGTTATTTATTCCTTCCTTATCAAACTCCGCACTTTCCAGAACAAACTCGAAAGATCGCAGAGCCTTCTTCCCCAGAATGGGCTCGATGATTTTCTCGCATTAGGATGGATGAAACAGAACTGTCTGCATTTCAATTGATTCAGCTTTGTCTCGAATTCCTTCCCATCCCTTACACCCTCAAAATAATCCGGAATCCAGTATCCCAGAGATGAAAAAGCATTCTCTCTGCCGGAATGGTAATGGTAAAAATCCATAAAATTCCAGAGTGAAGTCTTCACGCCGAACGTCTCCGGATCGAGATGCCACGGAGAACCCGGCTCCATCTCAATCGTAAAGGTGCGAATTCCCTTCACGTTGGGATAGCGGTCCCGAATCTCCTTCTGAAGCTGGATCGTCTGTTGAAGGTCTTCCTCCTTCTCAAAGGGCACGCCCATCGTGAAGAAGAGGTCGCAGAAGACTTCGTAATCCTTTAACCAATCGAGGCACTCCATCAGATCCCGATTCGTATAGGCATTTCCCTTATGAACTTTTCTCAGCCGATCCGATCCGACATCCGGTGAAATCCCGATCAGGGATTTCGGCCCTGGAAAGGTCTCTTTAAACGATCGGATAAAATCGACCGTGGGCAATCCGAACGATTCGAAGAAACATTCCATCCGGATCTTCTCCTCGCGAATCCGGGAGAAGAGTTTCAGAAAGTATTCCGGTTTCTTGGGATAAGGATCAAAACAGATATGGAAGGTCTCATATCCGTAAGAGAGGGCTTCTCTGATCGACCCGAGAACCTCCTCCACCCCTCTGAAGGTGACCTCTTTTCGGCCGGTAATCGTCTTCTGAGAAGGAATGTTGCCGCTGCACCAGGTGCATTGAACAGGGCAGCCCCTGCCAAGGGTGAGATGATAAATGGGCGATTTCAGAGAAAACATCCAGAAATTCTTCTTTTTGGAGACACCCTTCACATAGAAAAATTGCCCAATGTATTGAATATAAGTGGAATAATTTTTCAGCAGGGGGAAGTTCGTGAATGAGAGTCGATTCAGATTCTCCTCTGAGGCCACATAGGAAAGGGGGTTGATCATAATCCTCCCCTTTCTTCTCCAGGTAAGATTCGGAATGGAGAAGAGGTCCTCTTTCCCCTGGAGGATGGCATGGGCTAATTCCAGGATGGGAGTTTCTGCCTCTCCCCGGATCACTCCATCGACCTCATCAAAATTTCTCAGAATTTCCTCATGGAAGATGCTTGCCGTAAATCCTCCAAGTAAAACATAGACGGAGGGGAAGGCCTGCTTCACTTTTCTTGCTACTTCAAGGACATCATAACTCTGATGGTGCCAGTGGAGATCAAGCGCAACGATCCGGGGATTCTTCTCTTTGATATAGTCGACAATGGAGAAGCGGGGGTCTTCGATCCACTCCACTCCCAGGTGGACAACCTCGGTGGAAATCTTGTTCCTCTGGAGAAGATCTGCCAGACCTAAGAGTCCCATGGGAAGGAAGTTGATCCAGATGAAAGAACCGATGGGCCGGTAATAGTTCTGTAACTTGGGGACATGGACAAAAAGGCAATCCAATTTTTCCATCGGACGAATTGTAAAATGTTAGACAGATGGATTTCAACTCTCATTGTCTTTTGTTCATGGTTCATGGTTCATCGTTTATTGTCCATCGTCCTTCGCCCTTCGTCCGTCGTTTAAGGTTTTTGCATTTGGGGGAGGATGCTTCTTGCGGCAAAGAGGCCTGAGAGGCTGGCTCCTACGATTCCGTGGGAGGGCCGGGTATAGTGGCCAACCTGAAAGAGTCCGGGAATGGAAGTTTGATGGGAAGGTCTCAAATGTCCGATCTGCTCGGGCGTGGAGGCCAGGCCATACATGGCGCCCTGTTCATTTCCGGTATATCGCTCCAGTGTCAACGGGGTAGCGGCTTCATAAAAGAGGAGATGGTCTTTCAGGTCTGGAATCAATTTTGATTCCAACTGCAGGAGAACCTTCTGAAAAAATTCTTCTTTGACCCGGCGATAGGTCTCAGGGCTCGTCACCCCCCATCTCTCCTGATAATGATAAGGCGCCACCACAAGGACCTTCAGAAGGTGCTGTCCATTCGGTGCCAGCGAAGTGTCCAGTAGCGTAGGAATCGATACGATCAGTGTGGGGTTCTTCGAGATCTCACCCCTTCGCATCATCCGGTATTCCTCTTCCAGGTCGGAGAGGGCTCGAAGATAGGTGAAATAGGGAAGGCCCATCCCCTTCAAGTCCAGGTCCGTCGCTATATATAGGATAAAGCTGGAGAGGGAATATTCGAAGAGCTCTGTTTTTTTCAACAAGGGTCTTTGAAATTCAAGCGGAAGCATCTTCATGAGGAGATTCGGGTTGACATCCGAGATGACCAGGGGCGCCTCGAATACCCTTCCCTCTTCTGTAAGAACTCCTATCGGCCTTCCATCTTTCATCAGGATTTGATCCACTTTGGTGTTTAATGAGATCTCACCGCCGGAATTGAGAAATGAATCCGCCATCACATGGGAAACCCTTCCCATCCCGCCCCTCGGATAGAAGACACCCTCCATCAGGGCTTTGTTGATGAGAGCGGCCACAAAGAGAAAGGAGAGCCGCGAAGGGGGTTCTGTCGCAGGAAGGGTGTGAAGGGCCATCTTGATCTCTCCTCCCCTGAACAGCTTATCGAGAATCGTTTGATGAGTGGTCCGGTGAAGCCGGATGAGATTCCTGAAATAGAAAGGAAAGAGAATCCTCTTGGTCAGGGTCATCCCGGAGTAGGATCCTATTTCGTCTCCGATCCGTTTCACCAGAGAAAGATAATCCTTCAATCCCTTCTCTTCCTCCGGAAAGAGATCCATCAGTCCATCGGCATAAGAGGAAAATCCTCCTTGTTTGAGAGAGAGCTCAAATCCGGGATAGATGTTTCTAATGTGATGGATGGGGATAAACTCTATGGCTTCATGGGCATCGATCTCTCTCAGAATCTGATAAAACTCCCCTCCCTTCTGACACCCTCCGAGAAAGGTTCCTGTCGCATCAAAGGTATATCCTCCCCTTTTGAAAGAGACGACATAACCTCCCACCTGTCCCTCTTTTTCGAGAAGAAGGATTTTCCGCCCCTTCCTGGCCAGGAGGGCTGCGACAGTCAATCCACCTACTCCTGCGCCGATGACGATGGTATCGTATCTCTTATTGCTCCCCATGCCTTCCTTTCCAGAGAATGAGAATCGTCGGGAGAAGCGTGAGCGAGGCAATTAAACAGAATCCCATCCCTAAAATCGTCACCCATCCCATGGTGGAGAGCGCCTGGTAGCGGGCCGTGACCAGGGACCCGAATCCAAGCATCGTCGTGATGGTGCACATCGTCATGGCCCTGCCTGTGGTGGACAGGGCGTGGACCGGATCTTTGCCTCCCCCCTCTAAATAACGGTGCATCAAATGGATGCTATTATCGATGCCCATTCCAATGATCATCGGAAGGATGACCGCATTGACGAAATTGATCCGGATTCCCAAAAGAGCCATCGCCCCCAACATCCAGATCAGCCCCATCATGAGGGGCGTCAACGTAAAAAGGGTGATCTTCCATCTTCGGAAATGAGAAAAGACCAGAAGGAGAATGATCAGAAGTGAAATGGGGGCAAGCAGGAAGAGGTCTTCCTTGACCACCCGGAGGATCTCTGACTCCACCCTCTCCGCTCCTGTGATCGAAACGTCCGGAAGGTCTCTTTCTAATTGATCGAGAGATAATCTCCCCTTTTGATAGTAGATCTGAGAGACGACCCTATGTGTCTCTCCCCGCTTCTTGAGTAGAGGTTCAATCCCCTTCTTCAAAGGGCTTTGCTCCAGGGAGGCAATGAGCGCTTCGGGCGAAAATATCCTTTCATTGCCCAGGTTCATCGCTTCAAGGCTCTGGAGGATATCCTGGAACTCATCCGCCTTAAATCCATTCACATTTAAGGCTTTGATAAAATCTTCTCTCACCTTTTTCAGGTCGATCGATTCCCGGATCGCTCTTCCGATCCTCTTCTGTTTTTCCGGAGAAGGGATGAGCGAGGAGAGAGAGAGGAAGGAATCGATCTTCCCGTCTTCTTGGTATCTTTTTAGTATGTGGGTCGTCTCTTCCTCTCTTGAGAGGAGCGCAGACAGATCTTGCCCCTCCTGAATGACCATCGCCTCCCATCTTCTTCCCCCAAAGGCCTTCGCCATCCGGTCTAAAACCTCAAGGGATCGGACCTCCTTCGGCCTCAGGTTTCTGAAATCTCTTTCCACTTCGACCTGGAAGGCAAAGAAGGCAAAAAAGAGGGTGATCCCGATTAAGGTGAACAGAGTGTGTAGGGGATACCTCTCCAGAAGGGAGGAGAGAGTTTTAAACCTCAAGGCTTGAATGGGCGGATAGGAATAGACCTTCTTCCTCCCATCGACCCATATGAGAAAGGAAGGAAGGACAAAGGTGATGCAGAGGAGCGCACAGAGGAGCCCGATGGAGACGATAAATGCCAGTTCCACGATTCCCCTCACCCGAGAGAAGTAGAGAATGGCGAAGGCAAAGATCGTTGTAAAGGCTCCTGTCCAAATACCCAAACCTGTCTCGGTCAGGGTGGTTTCCATGGCGGATGGAACATCCCTTCCCACCGCCCTCTCCTGCTGGTACCGGTCATAGAGATGGAGGGCGAAGTCAATCCCCAGGCCGACCAGGATCGCAGCAAAGGCGCTCGTTAGAATATTCAAACTTCCCAGGGTCAGGGAAGCGATCCCCATCGTCAACTGGATTCCCCCAAAAAGGGGAAGACCGACAAAGAGGAGAGTGATCCACCTCCGGTAGACAAAGAGGAAGAGAAGGAGGACGAGGATGAGGGAAGTGATGAGGGAGCTCTGCATATCGAACCGAAGGGTCTTTGCCTCGGCAGTGGCAATGGGATGGGCGCCGGTAAAGGAGACCTTTATGCCTTTGGTCTCTTCCGTATGGGCCGAGGATACGAATTCTTTCAGTCTCTCCATCAGAGCACTGGAGAAAGGAAGATCGGTAGCGGGTCGCAGAGGTTCTGTGATGATTAAAAGGGTATTTCCGTCTTTCGAGAGAAAGAGATTGCTCGACTCATCGAACTCCATGCCCTTCATCCCTGCCCTCCACTTCTCCATGAAGAGCCACCGCATTTCAAAAGGATCGACCCGGATCAAATCCTTCATCGCAAAGGAGGCCTGGCTGATCAAAACCCTCTTGTTCTTCCGAACCTGTTTCGCGATCTCTGATTCTGTCCACTTCTCCTTCAATCTCGGGATATCCCCTTCATCAAGGAAGAGATGGAGATGGGTGAGAAAGAGCGAGAATGCCGGCATGGCCTTTTCCAGATCTTCTGCCTCCACTTTCTGGTAACGGACATTTTTAAAAGCCCCTTTCCCATTGACCTCCAGCCTTTTTAATCCTTCTGCCATCCTCATGCCAGAATCGATGAAGTGGTGGGCTTCAACTCCCTTTTCCTTCTCCAGGAGGATAAAGAGGAGATCGAATGTCCCGGCCTCCTTCAGATTCTCCATATAGAGTTTGATCGGACCCTTCTCGGCAGGAAAGAGTTTCAGAAAGTCAGGATCGAACCTGAGCCTTCCGGTGAGAAGAAAGGCCATCGCAAAGAGGCCGATGAAGATGAGAAGGATCTTCCGGTGGTGACGAAGAGAGAGGTGGGCAATTCCTTTGAGTATTTGCTTCCGCATGATGATCCCCGGTTTTATTCGTCACTCAATTCTCCCCTCCCTCAACGGGAGGGTATAAAGGGGAGGGGGAAAGTGAAAAGGAAATTTATTATAACAGATTCATACTCCTTTTCCAGAATAACACGGAACCCGAAGTTCATGGGACCGAAAAGATGGATAGAATCTTACTAATTCCAAATATTTGGATTGCATTCGAATAGTTACCATGTTATTGTTTAAGTGTTCGGCGCCAAAAACACATCTCGTAATCGCCCCAAAAATTCGAAATCAAATGAAACCTTAAGGAGATCATACCATGGCCCGTCTTGATCGGATTCCTGAACCGATGCGATCGCTTATTGCTGGGCTTGAATGCCCAAACTTCAAAAACCAACCCTGGATGGAGGGCCCGCCGCTAAGCCGTCGACGCGTTGCAATCGTTTCCACTGCCGGCCTGCACCGCCGCGATGACCGGCCTTTCACTTTTATGGCAGGTGACTACCGGATTATCCCAGGTGATATAAAAACGAATGACCTGGTGATGAGCCACACCTCCACAAACTTCGATCGTACCGGCTTTCAGCAGGATTGGAATGTGGTCTTCCCTATGGATCGACTCCGTGAGCTAACCGATCGTGGCCTTATCGGGAGCATTGCTGATTTCCACTACTCCTTTATGGGCGCAACCGATCCCAAACTCATGGAGCCAACGACGCGTGACCTGGTAAGACTTCTTAAAAAAGACCGAGTTGACGCTATCCTGCTTTTGCCTGTCTGACCCTTCTGCACGCGCGCCGTTGGCGCGCTTGCCCATTTTTTTGAAGAGGAAGGGGTGCCGACAACACAGATCAGCCTAATCCGTAAACATACTGAGGCCATAAAGCCGCCACGAGCTCTATGGGTGCCTTTCGAATTCGGCCGTCCTCTTGGCGCGCCGAACGATGCCATATTTCAGACAAGAGTGCTGCTCGCTGCTCTGAAACTCTTAGAGGCATCGAGCGGGCCTGTACTCGAAGACTTCCCAGAGGATGCACCGGTGTCAGGAGACATAAATACCGTATGGGCTTGTCCAGTAAACCTGTCTATAGAAAAGGCTAATCTCAGTAATACAGAGCAGTTACGAGAGGCCTTCAAAATGGAAATGATTCAGTTGCGCTCGTGGTATGACCTTGCCGTTAAAAAACGTGGGCGCACTACGGTTGGTGTGAGCGGTCTCAACTTAGACGTGATCGGCGATTTTATCAGCGCATTCCTTGAGAACCGAATTCCGGAAAATCCACGCAGAGATCTTCCCCTGGGGCTTGTGCTCAAACTTGCAGTGGATGATCTTAAGGCTTATTATTTTGAGGCCGTTACCGCTCAGCCAGGCCATGCTTCGCCAGGAAGTAATAGGCTTGCCGAATGGTTTTGGGGCGAGACCGTAGGGGCAGAAGTGCTACGAGCCGTCAAACAATCCTGTACGAAGAGCAATGACCCCATGCTTCAAACCGTCGCCATGAGACTCCTCATCCCTATGGCCCAAGCAAATCACAGCAATTAAGTTTTTGAATAGCCCTACAACGATATATAATTGATTATATGGTTGACATCAATGCCTGACTATGCTACATGTTTTAGAAAAACATGGGGAGGTGTCAGGCCATGGTTCCAGAAAGCTGCGTGCAGGACGGGAGTTTTCCCATACCGAAGTTGTTGATCGGCAAAGAGGACATCAGCCAGTTTATTGAGGAGTTCAGAGGCTTTCATGCCCAGTTTGCCGATTGCTTTTCCCGAGAGGAGCCTCGGGAGAATTTCTTTCAATACATGGCGGGCCAGATGAGCCAGTTGGAAAGAAAGTCCATCGAACCCATTGCCATCAATGTGAAGGATGCCAAGGTGCGGGCGATGCAGCATTTTGTCAGCGATGTCATCTGGGACGATGCTCGAATCCTTTCCCGCTACCACGACATGGTGCTGGAAGACCTGGGTGATACCGATGGCGTCCTGATTTTTGACGAATCGGGGTTTGTCAAGAAGGGGAAGGATTCGGTGGGTGTTGAACGTCAGTACTGCGGAGGAATCGGCAAGGTTGAGAACTGCCAGGTGGGCGTCTTTGCCGCCTATGCCTCCCGTCATGGCTACTGTTTTCTGGAGAACCGGTTGTTCCTTCCGGAGAAGTGGTTTGGCGCGGAATATGCGAAGCGCAGACATAAATGTAAGCTTCCCGCAGAGATCGTCTTCAGGACCAAACCGCAGCTTGGGGCGGAGATGTTCGAGGAAATCGTTCGCAAGAATGTCATTCCCTTTAGGTATGTCGTAGCGGATACGATTTATGGCGGCAGCCCGGAATTTATAGACGCGGTGGAGAAAACCGCTGGGGTGACGTATCTTGTTTCTCTGCCGCTGGATACCCTCTGCTGGACTCAGGAGCCGGCCATCATGGAGAAGACCTATCGCTACGGGGGAGAAGAACGAAAGAAGCGGGTTCTTGCTGCAGCAACGCTCAAGCCGATCACGTTTGAGAAGCTGGCCAAGGGCACGAACGACTATTTCTGGTATCGCCGCAAGGTCTCCGAAGGAACGAAGGGTCCCGTGACCTATGAGTTTATGAAGAAACGGGTGGTTCTGTCCAAAGACGGTATGCCGGACAAAAGGGTCTGGCTGCTTGTTCGCCGCACCATCGGAAAGGATCCCACCTACGCCTTCTTCATCTCCAATGCGGGTCGATCCACCCGACTGAAGACCCTTGTCTGGCTCTCGGGGATTCGCTGGGCTATCGAACAATGCTTCGAGGAGGCCAAATCTGATCTGGGGATGGACCATTACGAGGTGAGAAAATTTCCGGGGTGGCGACACCATATGATAACCTGTATGCTGGCTCACTTCTTCCTCTGGCACATGAGAATCAGATTGGGGGAAAAAAGCACCAGCTATTACGCTGTCGCAGCTTAAACTGCTAATGAGAGCCGTGTTGCCGATGAAAATATTCGACGCCTTTGATCTCATTGAGCTTGTCTCATGGATACAGATGAAGAACCATCGGGCTTATCTCTCACACCGGAAACGTAAACTGTCCATTGCCGAGATGACACAATATGTATCGTTGTAGGGATAGTAGATCGTCGCAATAAACTCCCCCATATTCAAAATCAAAATATTTTTTCCTCATTTTGTAAGGACCATTACATAATTATTGAATAGGAGGGATTATTATGTATTCATAAACAGAGTCATAGGTTGTATTTCACTAATGATTATAATGAGTTGTTGACAATGAAAGGAGGGAAGTGATATGGTGAAAAAGACCACAGTAGAACGAAGTAATTCAGAGAGAAGGAACCTAACAAGAAAAGTTGCATTCGAATTCCCTTCACCCGAGGCAAAAGAGGTGTACCTGGTTGGGGAGTTTAATAATTGGGATACCCAGGCAAACCTGATGAAGAAGGATAGAAAGGGATTATGGAAAACAACGCTCTCCCTAAAACCTGGGAGATATGAATATCGCTTTCTGGTTGACGGCATCTGGATGAATGACATTTTCTGTTCCGGGTGTGTCCCGAACGAATTCGGAAACCAAAATTGCGTCAAGATCGTCGAGTAAAATAATCGATTCATAGAGAAAGGGCTATGTATTATGCCACAGGGTAGGACAAAACTCTGGTACCTTAAAAATATCGATCTCTTCAGGCACTTGAATGATGAAGAAATCCGGATGATCGAGCAGCATACTCTCATGCGCGAGATCAAGAAAGGGGAGGCCCTGTATTTTGAAGGTTCATCCGACCAGAACATTTATATCCTGAAGAAAGGGACCGTTAAGGTCACTAAAATTACTCCTCAGGGGAGAGAGATCATCCTTGATATTTTTAAGGAAGGCTCCATTTTGGGAGAAATGGCCTTTCTTGAATCCGAAGAGAGAAATGAATCTGCAGAGGCCCTGGAAGAGAGTTTGTTATGCATCATGAGAAAAGGAGATTTCGACCAGATGGTTCAGAGGATGCCTAGCCTCTCAACGCAAATCACAAAAATGATAGGGTTCAGGAGGTTTAAGATTGAGAATAAGCTCCTTGATCTTCTCTTCAGTACGGTGGAACAGCGTCTCGCAAAGACTCTTTTGAATTTGCTTGATGATTTTGGTATACCTCACAAAGATGGAAACTTATTGAAAATCAAACTCACCCATAAAGATTTCGCTGATCTAATTGCATCCACCAGAGAAACAGTGACAACAACGCTCAACAAATTTAAAGGTGAAGGCATTATAGATTATCAAGGGAAGTATGTTGTGATAAAGTCTCTCGAAGGAATAAAAACCATAGCTGGGTAGGTATTGTTGGAAAGGAGGTGGTGATGGCAAAGGGTTCATTGATTTTGTGTCGGAATATGGGTAAAGTTTAATAATTACTTTTTAACCGTACCTCAACCGGAGGGATTTTAAAAGAAAGGAGAAAGATGTATGAAAAAAATTCTGATATTCATTGTTTTACTGGTAAGTATGAGCCTTGCATTCTATGGATTCGTTTTGGCTCAAGAGAAAGCGGCAAAACCGAAGAAAGGGGCAGTAGAGGCCTCTGGAACGGCGCTTTGGGATCACTTGAAGAAAGTTGATTATACGAAGAAATGGAAGATGTGGCCTGGGAAAACCGCTCTCTATAAAGGGACGGAACCCCATGGCGTTCTTTTAACTACCTATGTCAATGGTACTGCCCTCAAGGCTATCGAAGGAAAGAAAGGAATGTTGCCAGTCGGCTCGATGATAGCAAAAGAGAATTATATGCCTGACAAGAAACTGGCTGCCATTACGGTGATGTATAAAGTCAAAGGATATAATCCTGAAGCAGGAGACTGGTTCTGGGCGAAGTATGCCCCCGATGGGAAAATCGAGGCCGAAGGAAAAGCGGAGATGTGCATCAAATGTCATGGCATGAAAAAGGATAATGACTATGTCTTTACCGGCCCGTTAAAATAGGAGGATGGAATTGGGAGAGAGGGAGTTTCGACATTCTTCTCTCCCTTAATTTTTTCTTACTCCGTAAGCAATTATATTT
>Ga0208244_100713_pt1 | contig 26250 bp, 23 predicted proteins | sample SubbioCR12Aug_5A_FD_184828 | JGI IMG/M metagenome (GOLD analysis project Ga0208244, IMG submission 184828) | Serpentinite rock and fluid subsurface biosphere microbial communities from McLaughlin Reserve, California, USA - CR12Aug_5A (SPAdes) | ecosystem: Environmental > Terrestrial > Deep...
TCCTCTATCGTAGGCGGCAACATTGTTAGCTGTTCTCTGTTTCCTCTCTTATATGCCAACTGTTCTTCTCCCTTCCTACTTGTACTACCGTCTATTATATCAACTTGCCAATTGTGACACAGCCTGTGTTCGCGGGAATGACGGAATAGGCTCTGGTGGTTTCCCGCTATACGAGTCGTAGACCTGCCTGCACCGGTATCAGGAAACTGACTTCATAACAAGGAAGCTCATAATAAATGCCAGCGATGGCGCTATAACCCAGTTTGCGAGTATCTTCCTGATCAGATCAAGCTTTACGGTATTCATCCCCTTGGACATACCTACACCGCTTATTGCCCCGATGATGCAATACGTTGTTGAAATAGGCATTCCGAGAGAGGTGAAAAAAAGCACGCACATTCCCGCCCCGAACTGTGCAGCAAAACCTGAATAAGGATCCAGTGTGGTTATCCCCTTGCCTATTGTTTCTATCACCCGGTGGCTGAGGATGACCGCTCCGAGAAATACAAAAAGAGACCCTATAAGAGAAGCCCGTATCTGTTCGATCAATCCTGCGTAGATTAACGGTCCTAAAATGGTAGCGAGTTCATTCGCTCCTGTATTATAGGCTATCAGAATGCCGCTGAAGAGGAGAAGGGACCTCAAAATTCTTTCGATACGGAAGAGGGAAAGTTTTGATATGGTTTTTTCCATTGCCTTGTAGAGCAATATGGCAGAAAAAAAAGCAACAAGAGGTGAGATTATCCATGAAATTACAATCTCCAGCAGGGCAGTAGTATTTATATCCGCTCCGTAGGCAATTCCGGAACCCGTCAGACTGCCGATTATTACCTGATGAGTTGAAAGGGGGAGTTTCTTCCAGTTCGAAAAAATTATCAGAAGGGCGGATACAGAAACGGAAATGCTGATAATCGAAAGGTTTACGTCTACAAGGTCTTTTCCGACCGTATCCATAACCTTCTGCCCCTGCAGAAGTATCCCGACAAGAACAAAACATCCAAATAGAAGCAATGCCCTTCTTATTTTTATTACTCCGCATCCTATGCATATTCCGAAAGCGTTTGATGTGTCATTCGAACCAATACCAAAAGCTATGAGGATACAGGCTGCAACGGGGATAAGTTCGGTCATTTAGCAGGATGGCAGTTCAAAATCATCATATGGTCATCTCATGCTCAGGTTGATTATGTGGAGATAGTCACTGGCATCCTCGATCACGTCGCTAATATGGGTGAGATACGACATGAAATCCGAAAGTATTCTTCCTTCCCAGAAGTCTTTTACATCTTTTTCCCTGAGTCTTCCGATCAGATCAAATTTGATGTCATCAATTTTTTTCTCATATATCCTTATGGCGAGAGTTTTTTCCCTCAAATCTCCCTTATTGAACAAAGTTTCGAAGGCGATTATGAGCATGTCGCACATTTGACGGTTTATGTCGGAAATCTTGATAAATTCTTCCATTACATCATCATCCAGTTTAGGCCCAAGGTGTTTAAACTCCAGGGCTGCGTCTTTCAGTGCATCAAAGGCCTCGTCAACTATCTCAACATACCTGCATATATTCGCGCGAAGAAAAGGCAGGAAGGCGCCCTCATATATAGTGGAAATGATCTCCCTCCTTATGCCATCACCCTCCCTCTCAAGGTCTGCAACGCAATACATCTGCTCTTTATCCCATTCTTCAACTCCTTTTTTGAAGCATTCCGATGCAGAAAGGAGGATATGCATATGCTTTCTTATATTGTCTATTACCCTTTGTTCAGCGCCGCCCCCGAAAACCTTATTAAGCACTTCGGCCCTCTCTTGCCCTTTTTATCAATTCCGCAGACATGACATCCAGCAATGAGATTATCCCGAGAATCTCTTTCCCCTCGGATATGAAAAGTCTTGTAATATTCAACTTGGCCATCAGACTGACAGCATGCTCAACATCTATCCCTTTATCAATACATACCAGTGGTTTTGACACAATGTCACCGACTTTTGTCTTATTCAGGTCCAGGTTTCTGGCCATAACTTTATATACGATGTCCCTGACTGTTATAACTCCGTAAACATCCTTTGCGTCTCCGGGTTTTACCAGCAGAGACCGGATTCTCTTGTCGATCATCCTTTCAATAGCATCATAAATGGAAGCATCAGCCTCCAAAATTTCCAATTTCTTCGTCATTATTTCATCAACTTTCACAATGCACCCCCTTAAGAAATTTGCGTCGCATATTCGAAACGTTCCAGCCAATTGAAATAGTATGGAAAATTTATACCATTGTCAACGAAAATGTGCAGTTATGGAATTTATTACCGGAAGTCTGATAAAGTAAATAAACAATATTTTTTGAGGTGATTACATGCGTTTCTTTTCAATTATGTCCGTTATATTCTTTATGTTCTCCTTTTCTGTTGCACATGGAGAGGTGAAACAAAAAACATTTTCGAAAGAGGAGATAAAAAAGATGGTTGAGACAAAAGCCGTAATCGAGACAAAATTCGGGAATATCGAACTGAAATTCTTTCCGGAAATTGCCCCAAATCATGTAAACAACTTCATCGAACTTTCTAAAAAAGGGTTTTACGACGGCACAATCTTTCACCGTGTCATACCAGGGTTTATGATTCAGGGCGGAGACCCTAATTCCAAAAGCCCAGATAAATCACAGCATGGCATGGGAGGTCCCGGACATACCGTAAAGGCCGAATTCAATGAAAAGCCACACAAAAGAGGGACCCTTTCAATGGCCAGGTCCGGGCATCCGGACAGCGCAGGCTCGCAGTTTTTCATCTGTGTTGCGGATGCACCATTCCTCGACAGGCAGTACACTGTTTTTGGAGAAGTCTCTTCAGGCATGGAGGTTGCCGATAAAATCGTAAATGAGCCGAGAGATAAAAGGGACAATCCCAATGAACGCATAGAGATGAAGGTCAGAATTATTGAGAAATAAAGAAAAAACCGGCACCTGTCAAAAAGTCTCCGCAGTAAGCTTCGGTTTTTACAGGAGAATAAGCCCGTTGGTGTTGCTTGCATTCACGGGCTTTATTGTGTCATTACTCTTCCGCACAGAGATTCAGGCGGGAAGTGCTGACGTCTTCAGCCTAAGGGACGGGAAGTCAGTATTCTACGACCGGATGATCGATGACATTGCAAAGACCCAGGTTGTCTTCATCGGAGAAACTCATGACAGAAAAGCCCATCACCGTTTTCAGCTCGATATAATAAGGGCGCTTCAGGCAAAGAAAATTCCAATAGCCGTGGGATTTGAAATGTTCGTTGATGATAGTCAAAAAGATCTGAACGAATGGACATCACGCAGGCTTCCTGTTGAGGATTTCCTCAGCATATATTATAAAAACTGGAACTTTCCCTGGCCGCTGTATGAAGATATTTTTCTATATATAAGGGAATACGGTATCCCTGCAATAGCACTGAACGTCAATCCTGGCATTGTGAGGAAAGTCGCCCAATCCGGCTTTGCTTCGCTGTCTGAAGAAGAACTCGCAAAACTGCCGCCTGATACAGGATGCGCGGTAGACGAACAGTATATGAAGTTCATAAAAAGGGCGCACGCAATGCACGGACACGGCGGAAAGAAATTCATCCACTTCTGTGAGGCACAGTTATTGCGGGATCAGGTGATGGCACGACATATACTCGAATATCTCAAAAAAAATCCCGGCAGGACCATAGTAGTGCTTACGGGAAACGGTCATGCATGGAAGAGAGGTATTCCGGAACAGATCAGGAATACCTCCAAAGAAGCCAGTTTCAGAGTTTTGTTGCCTTATATACCCGGCCATCTTGATCCGTCTGTAATGTCGGCTGAAGATGCGGATTATCTTTTGTACGAATAGCACCTTCGCAATTACAATACGATTCAGACCAATCAGAAAAGGTAACGCTTGACTTTAGGAATATCCGGCCTTTATTATTTATTTTTCATCGGGGCGTAGCGCAGCCTGGTAGCGCACACGGTTCGGGACCGTGGAGTCGAAGGTTCAAATCCTTTCGCCCCGACCATTTAACCTCTATCCACCTATCCCCGACATCGGCCTTTTGTATTCGTTTTTGGCGGTGATGACGCTTGAATATGTCTTGTTATGATTTCTTATATTATGGCCTTCAGGTTTGACTTCGATGGAGAGTTTCAGGAGGCGCTCTATCTCACTATCATCCGCTTTGGCGCGCAGCGCGGGCTTTAAATCTATCTCTGTCTCCGAAAAAAGACATGGCCTTAATTTTCCGTCGGCAGTCAGACGGAGCCGGTTACATTCCCCGCAGAAGTGATTGCTGATAGGACTTATAAAACCTACCACCCCGGTTGCTCCGTCAAGTCTGTAATAAATTGCAGGACCGGACTTCCTCAACCGAACAGGAGAAAGAACCCCTAATTCCTCAACCATGGCCATCATCTCATCGGTAGATATGAATCTCCCGGGGTTCCATTCATTCTGCGCACTGAATGGCATAAATTCAATGAACCTGACCTGGTAAGGTGTGTCAAGGGTCATTTGCGCAAAATCCTTCACTTCGTCTTCATTGAATCCCCTGACAGGCACCATATTTATCTTGACAGGGGACAGCCCGGCTTTCTCAGCGGCCTTAATACCCCTTAAAACGGAGCCAATTTCCCCTCCCCTCGTAATCTCCCTGTACTTTTCCGGACGGAGTGAGTCGAGACTGATATTAACCCTTCCGAGACCTGCATCCGCCAGTTCTTCCGCATGCCGCTCAAGGAAAATGCCGTTGGTGGTAAGGCTGAGGTCATCGATAGCCGGGATGTTCCTGATAGATCTGATCAGATCAGCTATATTCTTTCTGACAAGAGGTTCTCCTCCGGTAAGCCGGATTTTTCTCACCCCAATACCTGACGCAACCCTTACGACCCTTGTAACTTCTTCGTAACTGAGTATCTCCCTGTGTTCTAACGGGACGACACCCTGTGAAGGCATGCAATAGACGCAGCGGAGGTTGCAGCGATCGGTTATCGATATCCGCATGTAGTCGATCGTGCGCCTGAATTTATCTTTAAGGCCGGTCACTTCTTTTTGACAGGTTTGGTGTCGAGCTTCTCAAGACTCTTCTTCGCTGAATCGGCCTCCCTGGATTTCGGAAAACGCTCCACAAGCTGCTCCAGGATAACCTTTGCGGTCTTCCTGTCCCCGATCTCGCTGAATGAAAGGCCCTGCTTTAACAAAGCAGCCGGTGCCTTTTCACTCTGCGGATATTTTTTCAGGAGGCTCTCATATGAGAGAATCGCTCCCTCAAAGTCTTTTTCGTTGTAGTATGTCTCTGCAATCCAGAAATAAGCATTGGGCGCAAGTTTATCATTCGGGAATTCTTTAATAAACTGCTCGAATTTATCCCGTGACTCCTTGTATTTTTTTTCTTTAAAGGAGTTATAGGCAGCGTCGTATCTGGAAACCCTGTCAGATTGTGCCGGCATTTTTGCGGATTGATCTTCGCGGCCCGGCTGAAGAGATTGGGTGTCTTCTTTCTTTGGTTCAGCTTCCCCAGCCTGTTCTTTCAGGTTTCTTTCAAGCAGCGCCGATCTGTCCCTGATTTCCCTCATCTGTTTTTCGAGTCCGCTCAATTGCAGTTTCACGAGATCAGTATCAGTCGAGGAATCTTTCAGGGATTTATCGATAAAATATTTGTGCTCGTCGAACCTGCCGCTTAAAACCTGGATGTCCCGCGAGAGATTGGCGATAGTGGTCTGCAGTTCCGCCTGGTTCTGCCTGACCGTGCGAAGTGACTCTTCAGAGGCTACACTGGCAGTTTTTTCCTTCAGGCTCCCCAAATCGCTCTTCATCGAGAAGGATTCCCTCTGCAGTCTGTCGACATCCTGCCTGAGAAGGTCGATATCGGATGAAGTCGCACAAGCCGAAAAAAAACAGTAAACAGTAAAGAGTAAACAGTATTTTTTGAATTTTGAATTTTTAATCCTGGGTATATATCCGATGAACACTACCTCCCCGCCTCCTTCAGAATAACGAAATGCGCCCTTCTGTTTTTTGCCCAGCATTCTTCGTTTGGCTCACTGCAAAGCGGTTCTTCTTCACCGTAGCTTATTGTTTCGACCCTGCCGGATGCGATGCCGAGGGCTACGAGGTAATCGCGTGCAGCTTTTGCCCTCCTGTCACCCAGCGCCAGATTATATTCATTCGTCCCCCTGTCGTCACAATGCCCTTCGATTAATATCTTTGCAGAATTATTCTTGTTAAGCCAGGCAGCAACCGCCTGAAGGGTAATTTGAGCATCCGGGGAGATTTCGTATTGGTCGTAGGCAAAGCGTATGTCATCAAACTTGCCTTTCTCTTCGAGGTATCTGGCAGCCTCTTCATCGGTACCGATCTTTGCGAGCTGCTGTTCGGTAATCCTTTCCTGATATCTGTAATCAGGCGTCCTGGTTGCAGCTTCCTTCTGAGGGAGAACCGCCTGCTGACCCGGCAATTCCTCAGCGGGCTGCTCGGGCTGGACAACTGCTTTCTTAGTGCAACCTGCAAAGAGAAACACGAAAGCGATAAAAATCAAGACTGAAACCTTTCTCATAGAGTCCTCCTTTTTTTAATTCGCATTGTCAAACTTGACCACGGAGACCACAGAGCAGATTCATGCAATAATTCTTTCCCAAAAACAGTTTTTAATGATCCTGTTACTCTGAGTCCTCTGTGTTTTAAAATTACTTATAGTATACCCTTCTTTTATTTATTACGAGGTCAGAATCAAAATTACTCGATTTTCAGTTAGGCGACCAGCGGGGATTGAAGGCCTTCATGTTTTTGGGAGTAATCCTCCTTTGCGCCTCTCCGTTAGCCCTCATGATATAAACAGCCTTCATCCCGTCCCTGTCCGAAGTAAAAACTATATATCTGCCGTCAGGAGAAAAAGAAGGGTCCTCATTGTTGCCTTGCGATGTAAGCTGGAATAGTTCGCTACCGTCAGGGTTGACAACAAATATCTGATTTCCGCCCCTTCTTCCAGAAAATACAATCTTGTCGCCTTTGGGTGACCATGCAGGAGAGGTGTTATAGGAACCCTCAAAGGTTATTCGCCTCACACTTGAGCCGTCCTTCCGCATCGTGTAGACCTGCGGACTTCCTCCCCTGTCGGAAACGAATGCTATCTGCTGCGAATCCGGAGATACAGAGGGCGATACGTCAATTCCATATGAAGAGGTCAATTTTACAGCGCTGTTTTTCAGTGGATTTATGATGAAGATATCAGGTGTTCCGCCCTTTGAAGAAGAGATTAAGAACTCTTCTCCGTCTCCCAGGAAATCACCCGCTATATTGGTGCCTTTTGAGGAAAAAACCTTCTTTTCGGTCATGGTTATAAAGTCTAACAGATAAACCCCCCATTGTCTATTTCTCTCAGACGAGTAGAGCAGTTTCGTGCCATCTTTTGACCAGTGTGGGGACAATACAACGTTTCCTTTCATGCCTGTATTTGAAGCCCTTCTGCCATCCCAGTCCATAAGAAAGATGGCTTTTTCCCCCTTATCATCTGCCACAAATGCTATCCTTGACCTGAAGATACCCTTTTCACCGGTCAGCGCATGGTAGATATCGTTCGCGATCGTATGCGAGAGAGGCCGCATCAAAGCCTTGTCTGCCCTGTATTCCTTTCTCAATATTTCCTTTTTTTCCAGGACGTCGTGCAGGGATACAGTCACCACAAGCTCTTTCCCTTCAACAATAGAACCCTTAACGACTGTTTCTACCCCCAGCAGAGTCCAGTTCCCGGGATTAAAAGGCTGGCCGGGTTTTTCCAGATGTGCGTCTTTGTCTACACAGAAAAACAGGCCCGTAAAGTCAAGGTCCGCTCTGATGATTTCTGATATCTCATCACCGTAAGGCCCCGTAAAATCCTGTATCGCAATAGGCAGTTTTGTAAAAGCAGGGGAAGTGATGTCTATGTAAACCCTTGCCTGGGCAAAAGCAGGCAGCAGACAGTGGAAAATAAACAGCATGAAGAAGAATACACCTTTTAACTTTTCACTTGTAACTTTGAATCTTGTATTCATGGATAAAAACGCACTCCTATCTCCATCTCATCGGGAGGCGGCGGCAGAGGGCTTGCCTTTGCAAGAGCCCTTAAAGCGGATTTGTCGAAAAGTGCATTCCCGGAACTTTTCTCGATTCTCTGGATAATTGCTGTACCGTCCCGGAGTATCCTGATGGCGACAATAGCCTCTATATCTTTTTTTCCTGTATCCGGATACACCCACTGCTGCCATATCTCCCTTGTGATTGTAGTGTAGTAATCCTCCTGCAGAGCGGCTTTGCCGTGAGATGCTGACTGCTGCTGTTTCATATTGCTTTCCTGTTTGCCGGCGCCTGCCTTAAGGGCAATAACGGAGCGGAGCTTTACCCTTCTCTCCACCTTTTTCTTCGCTTCGATGGCAGCGATTCTCTTCGCCACCATTTCTTTCTCTTTTGCCGCATCTTTTGGTTTATCTTTTGGTGTTTCTTTCACCGGCTTTTTCGAAACATCGGCTGGTGCGGCAAGCTGCGTTGATTCTTTGCCGGCTTCTGATGTGGTTTCCCTGCCCATATCTTTCAGAACACCGGGGCTGACGAGATTGACAGTATAGGGAGAAGGCAGCCGCACGCTGCTGGACTGTTTGAGGATAACAAGGGCTATTGCGAATACGGTCAGATGCAGAGTAAAAGATATTATAGTGGCCTTCTGGAGGGTAGGTCCTCTCATCTAATGCTGATTTTCGGCTCCGTAATCATGCCAAGCTTTTCTATCCCGGATTCCTTGATCTCTCCCATTACTTCAACAACAAAACCATAAGGTACATCCTTGTCAGCCTTCAAAAAAACATTGGGGTTCAACTTGCTGATAGCCTCGAGCTTCTTTCGCATCTCGCCCATCGAAACCGGATTGTCGTTCATATAAATAGCAGCCCCTCGTTTAACCACAATGGTAATTCTCTCCTCGGGAGGGAGATCCTTTCCTTTTGCCTGCGGAAGGTTAACGTCAATACCCTGCTGAAGCAGAGGGGCTGTTACCATGAATATTATCAACAGGACCAGCATCACATCGACGAAAGGGGTGACGTTGATTTCTGATAGTACGTCCCTGTCCCTTCTTGATCTCATGCATTATCCTTTGCAAAAAAATCGAGAAGTTCTTCCGAAAAATCCTCCATCTCTATAATCATGCGCCTTGCGGTGCTTAGATAGTAGTTGAATGCAATGACTGCGGGGATGGCTGCGGCGAGACCCGCTGCAGTAGCTATAAGCGCCTCCGCTATACCGGGCGCCACAACTGCAAGAGACGCTGCGCCTGCAGAGCCTATGTTCCGGAAAGAATTCATTATGCCCCAGACAGTGCCGAACAATCCTATAAAGGGTGTCGTTGAACCTGTGGTGGCAAGAAAGTTTAGGTATTTTTCGAGTTTTGCCGATTCAAGCGCTCCGTATCGCCTGAGAAGCCTCTTCATCTCGCTTTTTTCCTTATGCAATTCATCAGTATAGACCGCCTTGAAGAGATTTGCGATAGGACTCACTGTCAATGCACGCGTTGCCTGGTAAATGCCCTTCGAGTCCCTGTTAGACCTGAAAGCCCGGAGGAATTGTTCGGATTCCTTATTTGCCCTGGAGAAATATCTCTGCTTAAAAAAGATAATCGCCCAGGAGACTACCGAGAAAAAAAGGAGAATAAGCAATACACCCTTAACAACAAGACCCGCCTGCAGTACCAATTGAATCGCCGAATCATTCATAAATACCTCGTGCCACTCATATTTAACTCATTTTTTATTAAAAGGAATTCCATCTAAAAAGTCAAATTTGTTGATGCATCAGCTACTTAAGTAATGCAGCGTTTCAAATTATTCCAAAATGAGTTTCTGTTATAATAATTCCCGGAGCTCTTTGGATGTCAGTTCTTCGCAGTGCCTGCTTTTATACACCGGAGGGGTTGCCGAGCGGTTTAAGGCGACGGTCTTGAAAATCGTTGTAGGGGTAACTCTACCGTGGGTTCGAATCCCACCCCCTCCGCCATTTAACTTTGTCTTATTGTTGTCCGTGGACAATTAAGTCTTTACTTAGACAATAAAGTTCTTACTTAGACAATAAAGTTCTTACTTAGACAATTAAGTCCTTGCATTTTTATCGATTCAGCAAAAAACAGGGACAATTAAGTTCTTACATAAATCTATAAAAAGGTTGTATGGGCCCTTAAGAAAAAGAATCTGGTATACTTTTGAATTATGGGGTCTAAAAACGTTTATGAGCGGTTCATATGGTTCGAAGACCGCGTTAAGCGAAATAAATACCCCAACACCACCAGCCTCTCAAAACAGTTTGAAATATCGGTAAAGACAGCACAGCGTGACATAGAGTTCATGCGCGACAGGCTCAACTGCCCTTTGGTATACGACAAAAGCAGAAAAGGGTATTTTTATGAGCAGGATACCTTCTCTCTTCCGATGATCTACCTTTCCTCCGAAGAAATCTCATCTCTGCTGATTGCAAGGAAGGTCCTCCAGGATATTGCCGAGAGCTCCATCGGCGATGAAATAGCCGCAGTCGTAAACAAAATCACCTCCATAGTCAACAGGCACTCTGTTGCAACAGAAGACATTGACCGGAACCTCTCTTTCCAGCTCGTAGAACACCACCCTGCTCCCGGGCAGGTATTCAGGGACGTCCTTGAGGCATGCCTGAAGAGAAGATCGGTTTTATTTTCCTATCTTTCACCTGCATACACAGAAAAAATCCAGAGAACAGCCGATCCTTATCACCTTCTTAATTACATGGGCACATGGCATCTGATAGGATACTGCCATTTAAGAAAAGGCCTCAGAAATTTCGTTTTGAGCAGGATCAGCGATCTTAGTATCCTTGAGAGTAAATTTGCCATGCCAAAGGCCTTTCATATTGAAGAGCATCTGCAGTCGGCATTCGGTATCTATAAAGGGACCGAAGTGAAAGAAGTAACCCTCCGTTTCTCTCCCCTCAAATCCCGCTGGATAGCTGGCCAGATATGGCATAAGAACCAGAAGGTGAGGCATCTTAAGGACGGATCGATCGAATTGAGCTTCCCGGTTGCAAGCTTCTCGGAGATCACCATGGAGATACTGAAGCACGGTTCCGGTGTTGAGGTAATTAAACCCAAAGCCCTCAGACAGATCATCAAGGAAGAAGCAAAGAAGATCACCAGGATCTACTAAAGTCCCACCTCCACAAACATAGGACACTCCATGGGAGAGGTATGCCCTTATACTGCAATCAGAGGATATGATTGTAGCTCAAAGGAGGTTCGAGATGGATTTAGCCGCTTCTTTAATCATTGATTTTTCGGTGTATGCCAGTCTGTTTCTTGCGGGCTTTCTGGTTGTTTATTTGATCAGTCTGCTTTCCTGTTAAAAGCATATCTGAAAATTCATATTGACCCGAAAAATAGTTCTACAGTGTCATTACCGCGCAGAGACTGTGTCGCAATTGTGTTTTTTGTCATTTCGAACGAAGTGAGAAATCTTTAACCCACTGTTTTTGTTGCAAGATTTCTCGTCGCAAACTCCTCGAAATGACACCTTTAGCGATTGTGACACAGCCTCGCAGGCGGGAATCCACTTTAGCTCAGAATGGATGCCCGACTGAAAACCCCGGGCATGACGAAAAAATACATGTTCACGCTCCTTTGTGAGCTGCGGTTCATGTCGATTCCCGCGAAAAAAACATGGGACACTCCATGGGGGATACCTGAACTTATAATACTTATATAGTGTCTGTGTATAAAGTCCTATTTTGTCATCCTCCGTCCGTCGATCCTTAAGACGGATGACCGGGGGATCCATGGTTTGACATCCGTCTTAAGTATTGACGGATCACCATGACATTCTTGTCACCCTGAGCTTGTCGAAGGGCTGGATTCCTTCCTCCGACTTGATCGGGGGATCGAGTCGGGAAATGACGAACAAGTAAATGCGTACTTTATAAACAGAATCTATATAGATAAAGGATAAAGATATTATCCTTAACTTTCTTAACCTTTCTTATTCGGGGGGGGATAAATGGATAAAAGGGACCCGGCAATGGAAAGAATCCGCGAAGAGATTATCGGCTTGAAAAAGAGCCTGCAGAACATCCGGCGGAGGCTGAAACTGGAAAAGAGAGGAAACGCCAGGAAATACATGCTCGACGAAATCTCGGAACTCAACGAACGGCTTGCATGGGCACTCCTTGACGCCGGTGAGTTTGACAAAGGGCTTTCAATATACCAGTCCCTCTCATGGAAAACCCACGGCGAAGTGAAGTATAACGGCATATCCAGGGCACTTATAGAAATGGAGTACTATGACGACGCAGCCAGGATTCTGGCGAAAGGACTTAAGAGATTCCCGTGTTCAGACTGTCTCCTTGTGGCGATGGGGCTTCTCCACAAACGCCTCGGCCATGACCTTGATGCGCTCAAGTATTTTAAGCAGGCCCTAAAATACTCTCCCTGCGACAGGCATGCACTTTATGACAAGGCAATAACTCTGAGCGAACTGGGTTATTACGAGGATTCCCTGTCAATCATGAAGAAGCTTATAAAAAAATATCCTGATGACGCTGAATATCTCATCGAGACCGGATTCTGCCATTCGATGATGGGGTATCCTGAAAAAGCAATCGAATACTACAAAAAAGCATCTGACACCGGGTCCCTCTCCACCTGTATTTACGGTGGGATTACCATCTCATATATGGAAATGGGGCTGAAAAGGGAAGCCCTCGAGACAGCGCTGGAAGGCATGAAGGTCTTCCCGGATAAGGCGTCAATGTATGAAAACCTTGGAGAGGCATATTTCGAATACGGCTGGATTGACGAGGCCAGGGCAACTCTTCAGGAAGGCCTTAAGAAATTCCCCGACGACGAAGGGATCAAAAAGATTCTTGACAGGATCGAGGAAGACGAGAACGATCCGGACAAAGGCAGAAAACCGACTATTGGCAGCATGCTGATAATGCTGGCTCTGATAATGAAGAAACTCGGCAAGAAATCGTGAGGGATTGTTAAGAAATATGGCGCAAAAAAACCGACTTTGATAGACTTAATACCGGGTGATTTAAGGGGATAACTTATGCCGGTGTATTCACACAGCAGGCTGTCAACCTACGAGAACTGCCCCCGGCAGTTCAAGCTCAGATATATCGACCGCATAAAACCCCCGGAGGAGGAGGAAGGAATTGAGGCCTTCCTTGGAACCAGAGTCCACGATGTCCTCGAAAAACTCTATAAAGAACTGATCCTCACCAAACTCAATACCCTTGAAGAACTCCTTGAGTTTTACAGAACCGAATGGGATAAGAACTGGCATGAAAACGTTGTAGTTGTTAAGAAGAATTTTACAAAAGACCATTATCATACTACCGGGATAGAGGCTATCACCAATTATTACAAACGCCACTACCCTTTCAAACAATCCAAAACTCTCTCGACAGAACAGTTAATCACCTTTAAGATTCAGGATTATTCGATTCAGGGATATATAGACAGGTTAAGCCATGCTGGAAACGGTGTATATGAAATACATGACTACAAGACATCGGGGTTTCTCCCTTCACAGGAGAAGCTGGATGCTGACAGGCAGCTCGCCCTTTACCATATAGGTATTCAGGAGAAGTTCAGGGATGCCAAAGATATTTATCTCAAGTGGCATTACCTTGTCTTTGACAAGGAGTTCACCTCAACCCGCTCCGACTCACAGTTGAAAGACCTCAAAAAAGAGGTCCTCTCATTAATCAAGACGATTGAAAAGGACACATCTTTTAAACCCAATGAGAGTAATCTGTGCGACTGGTGTGAGTTCGATCTATACTGTCCTGCTAAGAAGCATGAGATTAAGGTCGAGGATCTGCCTCCGAATAAATATTTAAAGGAAAAAGGGGTCTCTCTGGTAAACCAATATGCCTCTACAAAATCGAAACTCCGGGAACTTCATGAAGAAGCACAACAACTTCAGTTGGAACTCGATTTAATATCAGAAGCGGCCATAGAGTATGCAAAAAATGAACAGGTCACAACCATTACGGGAAGTGATTACGCACTCCGCATATCAGAAAAGATGGGATATCAGTTTCCTCGCTCGAATGAAGAGGGACGAGAAGAACTGGAGCAGTTTGTTAAAAAGGCTGGGATATGGGAAGATGTCTCAGGGCTGAATCTTGCAAGGCTGCAAAAATGTCTTGATGATGAAGAACTGGATAATAAAATCAGGAATGGGTTATTAAAATTTGCCGAGGAAATAAAAAAGACAAATATCAGGTTGGTCAAGACATGGAAAATTGATCAGTAAATGGAGGTGTAATTTTTATGATAAATTATGGAATTTTAGAGGGCGACAATGGATAAAATTAATGAAACATTAAAGGAATTTGGCACATCTGAAAAAGTTAAAAAAATGGAAGTAGGTTTTGGCGGGGGAAAGGTTCCTCAGCATATTGTTGATTTTTATATTAAGGATAAAAATTATTTTGGCTTCTTTCTGGGTGTTTTATATGATCAGCAGATGCCAGCAGAGGTGGTATGGCAAATCCCTTACAATATGTTCAGCAGTCTCGGACATCTTGATATTCATATAATCTCAAAAATGTCTGGCCAAGATGTTCTATCGCTATTTGAAAAACTGCCTCGAAAACCCAGATATCCTCCTCAAATGGCAATGCAGACTGTCGAAGCAGCCAGAAAAATCATTACTGATTATAGTGGTAAGGTAGAGAACATATGGGCTGATAATTTAACCTGCAATCAGGTGCAAAAAAGATTTGAAGAATTTAATGGGATAGGGCAAAAAAAAGCAGCTATGGCTGTGTCCATGATTGTAAAGAAATATAACTTTCCAATTAGAGAGCGCTCTGGACTTGACATTGCATCTGACAGTTTAGTTATAAGAGTATTCAAAAGATGCGGTTTTATTGAATATGAGGACAAGGCTTTAACGATCTCTAAAGCACGAGAATTGAATCCCGATTATCCGGGTATATTAGATAGGCCATGTTGGGAAATTGGGAGGAGTTATTGTTTTGCAACAAATCCTGATTGTGAATATTGTCCTATTGGAGATTGCTGCCCGAAGTTAATGTAAGATGATAAAGATTATTTTTTTTAAAGATCTTAATAAACGTCAACAAGAAGCTGTTGAACAAACCGAAGGCCCTGTCTTAATTATTGCTGGCCCTGGTTCTGGAAAAACAAGGACTCTCGTTGCACGAACTCTCTACTTAATTGTCAAAAACAATATCCCGCCAGAAAATATTATGGTTTCTACATTCACTGAGAAAGCTGCCAAAGATCTCATATCGAGGGTTTCAGATAGACTCATACAAGCCAATATTAAAGCAAACCTTTTCAGGTGTATAGCGCTGGATCCCCTTCTCACAGAAAGAGACGATTTTATGTAAGCTGAGAAGATAGAATGTTTCTTTTGGCAATCAATCAGTTGCAGATAACTTATTTTTTCCCCCGTCTCTTTAATAATTCCTAATCTTGTGCAATGTGTATAGACTTGACCCGAGCAGCTAGCCACGGCCCGAGGATATTATAGCCCTAGGCACTCCGTTGTTCCAGCGTTGTTCAAAAAGCTTGACAAGGGCCTCTCCTGTTTTGTATTATTTCCAGAACAACGTCAGAACAACGGAGGTACAAAATGGAAAAGCCGTTTGTGGCAGCACTAAGCCGTTCTCAGGGGCGGAACGCTTGGGCAGTGATCTTTCGCCACCCGGTTCGGATCGATCCGAACACTGGGAAGAGAGGGTTACGGGTACGACAGGGTCTTGGAACGGCAGATGATGCCGAAGCCAACAAACTGAAGGATCAGCTCAACCTGCTTCTGAGTGATAAGACCTTTTGGAGTTTGGCCGGGAAGAGCGATGCCGAAAAAAGGTTCCATCGTCGGGTAGTCGAAATATTCTATCATGGCATGGAGCCCGATGAAAGCGACTACGGATCTGTTCGCGAGGCAATTATCCCCCTACCGACAGCGCAAGACTCTGACTATAGGCAAGCACTGCTGGTGGGAACTACCGGAGCAGGAAAGACAACATTGTTGAGGCAGCTGATCGGGACCGACCCGAGCTCTGAGCGATTTCCTGCTACATCGAAGGCAAAAACCACTGTGCATGAGACTGAGGTAGTCCTCACTCCAGGGCCATTTCAGGCCGTAGTTACTTTTTTTTCTATGGATGAAGTGCGCGAACACTTGAACGAGTGCATTTCGGAGGCAGTACTCGCAGCCTATCGTGGTGATAAGGATAGCGAAGTCCTGCGGAAACTCTTGATGCATGTTAATCAGCGGTTCCGCTTCAATTACATTCTCGGAAATGGACCTCAAGTTCCAACGCTGGAAGACGACGAAGATGAAGAAGAAGGCCCTGATTTCGTCGACGACAGCCCTGCTGATCAAGCTGTAGACATAGATGCCACCAACGATATACTTACCGAGACTCTTGTGGCACTGCGATCCATTGCACAACGACACGGCGATCAATTGAAAACCGAGTTAGGTACAATTGAAGAGAAAGATCAACGTGTCGTTGATGAATTATTCGAGGAGGAACTTGACCGCCGATTGCGCGAAGATGATGAGTTCCATCGTATCAGCGATCAACTAATGGATGAAATAGATCTGCGATTTTCTCTACTGAATAATGTCGGAACAGTCCGCCGTAATAAACAAGGGTGGCCTCAGTCTTGGTCCTGGAAAACCGATGATCGAGCGTCGTTCATCAAGGCTGTTGCGCGTTTCTCCAGCAATCACGCCTCACGGTTTGGCCATCTGTTAACACCTTTAGTCAACGGCATCCGTGTGTCTGGACCTTTCCTTCCAGAATGGAACGATGGACAGCAACCGAAGCTGGTATTGTTAGATGGGGAAGGTCTTGGTCACACTCCCAAATCGGTAGCAACCATTTCAACATCTTTAACTAAACGCATCGAGTCAGCAGATGCGATCATTTTGGTAGACAATGCAACTATTCCGATGCAGGCCGCTCCGGTAGCTGCCATAAAGGAAATGATCACTTCCGGCAATTCCAGGAAACTATTACTTGTGTTTACACATTTCGATAATCTCAAGGCTGACAATTTACCAAATGCATCTGCCAAGGAGCAGCACGTTTTAGCATCGGCAGAAAATGTTTTGGCCTCAATTGGAGAGGAATTAGGACCATTCGCTGAAAGAGCGTTACGTTGCCGCTTGAAAGAAGCTTGCTTCTTCGTTGGCGGCATAGATGAGCATCTTGACGCGGCGAAGAAATCGCAGAAGCGCACAATCAAACAAATGCAGGCACTGTTGACCGCAATCGATACAATCGTCGAAAAACCAGCACCAGTTCAGGCAAAACCGATCTACGATAGAATGAATCTGGTTCTTGCGGTAAAGAACGCTGCGGAAAGTTTTCATGATGCGTGGTGGCCGCGCCTCGGACTTGCCAATAAGCCTGGAGTTGGAAAAGAACATTGGAAACGCGTTTGGGCGCTGAGTAGACGTCTTAGCACGCCGGGATGGAAAGATGAGTATGATAATCTCAAGCCGGTTGCAGACCTCCACAAGCAGCTCAAGGACCGCTTATATGTCTTACTGCAAAACCCTGTGCGTTGGAAGCCCACTGAACCTGCGGATGATGCTCACAAACAGCAGGTTTTCGACGGACTTGCCAATGCACTCTCTGTCAAAATGTTGGATGTTGCAACTCGCCGGGTACGTGCGGATCGAATGCCAGAGTGGCAGGCTGCTTTCAGCCAATCTGGGCCGGGATCGAGCTATGTGCGTGCCTCAATCATCGGCGAGCGGATCTATGATCGAGCTGCGCCCATACCGGACGTAACTCCGTCCCCGGATCGGAATTCGTTTTTACATGAGATTGCGGACATAGTCGAAAGCGTTTGCCAGAAAGTTGGCGCAGTTCTCAGTTAAAGGCAAGATAAAATATATGAGTATTAAAAATACTTCAAATAAACATTGACAATATCTCAGTGTATCTGATATAATTTTTGCAGTATAATAAATCATTCATTTCTTATGCTGCGGATGCTGAAAAATGAAAGGCATTAGAGTTTTAGGATGCAAGGGATTATAAAAAAGGCCCTGTGCGGTGAACACAGAGCCTTTATTTTCACCCAGGCTGAGACAGCCGGAGCGAAGTTGGTTAAGCTTATTTGTAGATTAGCAGGCTTAATTCCTCCTGTCAAGTCTCAGCCCAAAAGAAAGGAGGTGGTGCCCTTTTTCTTGGGTGCCACAAGTTTTATCAACTTCGTGGCTGGGGCTTGAGTATTAACAATTAAAAGCCGGAGGAATTAAATGAGCGATGTACTACCGATTGATTGGCAGGGAAAGTCAGGGAAAGAATATAGGTACTGGATCTATCCAATAGAAACAACGTTTAAGGAAGAACCAGGCAACTATATTTTTGCCAAACAAACACGACCGGGGTACTGGACCCCGTGCTATATTGGGCAGACGAAAAACCTAGGTGACCGTCTTGGAAACCATGATAAAGAAGTATGCGCAAAAAGAAATGGGGCGACCCATATTCATGTCCATGGAAATGGAAATGGGGAAACGCATAGGAAACTTGAAGAAAAAGACCTTATTCTCAAGTGGCAGCCACCCTGTAATGATCAGTTAACAAACTAAGAAAGTGTAAGGTATGATGATAGGGGCTATCTGTTTAAACAGATAGCCCCTCAAAAAAGATCATGAAAAAGAAGATTAAGGAAGTCGCAGACATTCAGCTTGGATATCAGTTTAGAAAAAAGATAGAACCTGTTAAAGATGGCACTAACTGGGTTATCCAGATTCGGGACTTTGATGAGAATCATATTCTTAATAAGGAATTCATTTCCTATGTAAAGATCGATGCACCGACAGAGAAATATTTGATTAACAAGGGAGATATTCTTTTTCTTTCCCGGGGTCATCGCAACTGGGCTGCTCCGATTTCCGATGAACTGACAGCCACTGTTGCAGTTAGTCATTTCTTTGTCATCAGACCTAAGAACCATAATGTATTGCCTGAATATCTCGCTTGGTATATTAACCAAACACCGGCACAGGCATACCTTTGCAATATTGCACGGCGTGGAACGCATATGCCTCTTATTCCCCTCTCTGCTTTTTCGGAGTTAACAGTAGCTTTGCCGGATATCGAAACGCAAAGGAAGATTGTTGAAATCAATAAGCTTATGGAAAAAGAAAATAACGTGCTCTCATCCTTACAGGAGAAGCGGACACAATTAATAAATGCTATTTGTCTAAAGGCAGCTAAGAGCAAGAAGGAGAAATAAAATGACCCCTAAAGTGTCTCAGGAAGAAATCAATAATATTGCATGGGCGGCTTGCGACACCTTCCGTGGTGTTGTCGACCCCGCACAATACAAGGACTACATACTCGTGATGCTCTTTCTCAAATATATTTCAGATGTTTGGAAAGACCACTACGAGGCATATAAGAAACAGTATGGAGATAATGACGAGCGTATACGCCGGAAGCTTGATCGCGAACGCTTCTTATTGCCATATGTGGACTATAAAGACCCTGACACTGGTGAGAAGGACCGCTTCCTTGGTGATTTTTACAGCATATATGAACGTCGAGGACGTGCAAATATCGGGGAGTTGATCAATATTGTTCTGGATTCCATTGAAGAATCAAACAAGGCCAAGCTCGAAGGAGTATTCAGGAACATAGATTTTAATAGTGAGGCAAATCTCGGCAAGACCAAAGACAGAAATTACCGTCTCAAACATCTTCTTGAGGACTTTAACAAACCGCAACTTGATATGCGGCCGAGCCGTGTTTCAGGAGATGTAATCGGCAATACATATATTTATTTAATTGAGCGCTTTGCCTCTGATGCAGGGAAAAAGGCGGGTGAATTCTATACGCCTCATAAAGTCTCCCAGCTTCTTGCTAAACTCGTTCAACCAAAGCCGGGAGCAAGAATTTGTGATCCTTCTTGCGGTTCCGGAGGACTTCTTATAGAGGCCGGTAGTGAAGTCGGGAGCAAGGACTTTGCCCTGTTCGGCATGGAGGTGAACGGTAGCACTTGGGCACTGGCCAGAATGAACATGTTTCTTCACGGCATGGATTCGGCTCGCATCGAATGGTGCAATGCATTGACGTCTCCTGCACTCGTGGGAAATGACCGGCTCATGAAGTTCAACATAGTAGTTGCAAATCCACCTTTCTCACTCGATAAATGGGGTGCTGATGAGGCTGAAAAAGACCGATTCAACCGTTTCTGGCGGGGAATTCCTCCTAAGAGTAAGGGTGATTATGCCTTCATCAGCCACATGGTGGAAGCAGCCCTTGAGAAAGAAGGGCGTGTTGCTGTTGTTGTTCCCCACGGGGTTCTTTTCCGTGGCGGGGCAGAGGGGCGTATTCGTCAGAAACTCATTGAAGATAACTTGCTTGATGCGGTTATAGGACTCCCCGGAAACCTTTTTCCTACAACCAATATTCCAGTGGCAATACTTGTCTTTGATCGTTCACGTGAAAAAGGTGGCATGAAAGAGGGTAGGCGGGATGTGATATTTATAGATGCAAGTCGAGAGTATCAAGCCGCAAAGACAAGAAATTTATTAACAGAAGAGCACATTATGAAGATTATCGCAACGTATAGGGCAAACAAGGACGTTGAGAAATACGCCCATATCGCGACTTTTGATGAAATCAAGGAGAACGATTTCAATCTTAATATTCCGCGTTATGTGGACACCTTTGAAGAAGAAGAGGAAATAGATATTCCCGCGGTGCAAAAGGAAATACATCAACTGGAGGGGGAATTAGTTAAAGTGAGAGTCAAGATGGATGCATTTCTCAAGGAGATTCTGATTAATGGCTGAGAACGTGCCTCCTCAGTCTAAGTATCAGCGATTTCATTGGGAGAAAAGTTATGGTGAGATTCCAGAAAAATGGGAATTTGTCACTATCGGTTCTTTGTTTGTGGAACGAAAAGAGAGGAGCAATGATACAAACAAGTATCCTCTTCATAGTTTTACCATCGAAAAAGGGGTAACAGCCAAAACAGAACAGTATGAAAGAAGCTTTTTGCTTAAAGATAAAGAAAAAAATAAATTTGCATTAGTTTATCTAGGTGATTTTGTATTTAACCCTATGAACCTTAGATTTGGTGCAATCAGTATGGCAAGAATAGACCGACCTGTCTCTGTAAGTGCTTATTACAACATACTTGTTCCAATAGCTGACAAGGTTGATTCAGTTTTCATTGAGGCGTTACTTAGAAGTACGCATGTATTAGATTTATACAACAAAATAGCGATTGGCTCCTTATTAGAGAAAAAGAGAGTGCATTTATCTATCTTAGAAAGAACATATGTTCCTCTTCCACCTTTTGAGGAGCAATGTAGAATTGGTAAAATTCTTGCTTTATGGGACACCGCCATTGAAAAAACGGTAAAGCTGATTGAGGCAAAGGAGAAGCGGCTTAAGTGGCTTACTGAGAAGCTAATCAATAGAGAGTGCAGGCATTGGAAGCATCTCCACACAAAAAACATATTCGAAAGCATTTCTGAAAAAAAGAACGGCAACGAAGAACTATTGTCGGTGACCCAAGACCGAGGGGTTATTCCTCGCTTCATGCTTGAAGGCCGCGTCATGTCACCCGAAGGCAGTACGGAAGGTTATAAGCTGATTAAAGAGGGAGATTTCGCAGTAAGCCTCCGTTCATTCCAAGGAGGCATAGAGTATTCACAATATCAAGGACTTATCAGCCCAGCCTATACTGTTCTCAGGCCAAAGCTACGAATTCATAATGAATTCTATAGGCACTTCTTCAAGACCTATATTTTCATAGAAAAATATCTCAATATTGCTGTAATTGGCATTCGAGACGGCAAACAAATCAGCATTCCAGACTTCATGACGGTAAAGATTCCTTATCCGCCTATTGATCAACAGAACGAAATTGCCGAAATCCTCAACACTGCCCGGCAGGAAATCGACCTATTGAGAAAACAAGCGGAAGCCTATCGCAAACAAAAACTTGGGATGATGCAGAAGCTACTGACAGGCCGGTGGCGGGTGAAAGTTCCTGAGGAGGTGTCTTAATGTCAGGCTTCCGCTTTGACGAAAAATATCTCTCTCAAATCCCTGCGATACAGCAGCTCATAAACTTGGGCTTTGAATACCTGACGCCAGAACAAGCATTATCTGAGAGACAAGGCAAATATGGGAATGTGCTTCTTGAAGATATTTTACGGAATCAGCTTAAGACTATTAATCGTATCCAGTATCGAGGTCGGGAATATTTATTCAGCGAGGAAAATATCCAGGCTGCTATCCAGAAACTGAAGAACGTCAAATGGGATGGGCCACAGAAAACAAATGAAGCACTCTATGACCTTCTCACTCTTGGGACAGCACTTGAACAGTCCATTGAAGGTGATTCCCGAAGTTTTACCTTGCGTTATATTGACTGGCAACGTCTGGATAAAAACAGATTCCATATTACTGCAGAATTCAGCATAGAGCGGACTCGAAGCACAGAAACAGCCCGCCCGGATATAGTACTTTTTGTTAATGGCATTCCTTTTGTTGTAATCGAGTGCAAGTCGCCGAAAGTAGAAGTAGAGCAAGCCATTTCGCAATGCATCCGCAATCAGCAGGATGATTATATACCAAGGCTCTTTCCTTATGTACAGCTTATTATGGGAGTCAATAAAAATGCTGCCATGTATGCCACTGCCGGTACGATGAAGAAGTTCTGGAGCTTGTGGCAGGAAATGCGAGATAAGGAAAAGGATGTTGAAGCTTACATCCACCGGCAGTTAAGCCCCCAAGAAAAAGACGACCTTTTTACCGGAGACTTTGCTATAACCAGAAAGTTTTTTGACAAGCTTGAGACTGAAGGTAATCGGCAAATCACGGAGCAGGACAAGGCCATATACAGCCTTTGCCGGCCGGAGAGATTATTGGAGCTTGCCTACAAATTCATCATCTTTGATGGAGGTATCAAGAAGATAGCTCGCTACCAGCAATACTTTGTGGTCAAATCAACACTTGAGCGTGTAAAACGATTCGAGTCTGTCCCGGGTCTTCAAAGTGAAAGACGAAAGGGCGGTATTATCTGGCATACACAGGGATCCGGGAAGTCTCTGTCGATGATCTGGCTTGCCCGTAACCTTGCCCTTGATCCCGACATTCCCAACCCCCGCATCGTACTGATAACAGACAGAATAGACCTTGATAAACAGTTAGGTAATACTTTCATGGCCTGCGGACTTGATCCCCAGAGGGCAAAAACTGGGAGGGATCTGCTTGAACTGGTATCTGAAAAGAAAGTTGCCATTGTTACCACGCTAATCCATAAATTTGATAAAGCGCTCAATGTAAAGAAGTACCAGGAACAATCTGCCGATATCTTTATGCTGGTTGATGAGGCGCACCGTACGCAATTCAAGAATCTTCATGCCCGGATGCGCCAAATGTTCCCGAACGCATGTTACCTTGGTTTTACCGGTACACCTCTCATGAAGACAGAGAAGAACAATTTCATCAAGTTCGGCGGATTGATTGAGCCGCATTACTCTGTCCAGCAGGCAGTGAAGGATGGCCAGGTGGTACCTCTACTCTATGAAGGCCGTCACGTGGAAATGGAGCAGGACAAGGCAGCTATCGACCTCTGGTTTGAGCGACATACACAAGGGCTCACTCCAGAACAGAAGGCCGATCTGAAGAAAAAATATTCCCGAGCTGAAATGCTAAACAAAGCAGATAGAGTCATCTATATGCGGGCCTTTGATATCAGTGAGCATTATCGCATGAACTGGCAGAACACCCCCTTTAAGGCTCAACTTGTAGCCCCAGGCAAACCGGCTGCGCTCAGATATCATGAATTTTTGAACGAATTCGGGCATGTCACCTCCGAAGTCATTATCTCTCCGCCAGACGTCAGGGAGGGGTATGAAGAGGTTGAAGCAGGGCCGACAGATGAGGTAGTGAAGTTCTGGCAGAAGATGATGAAGCGATATGGTTCCGAGGAAGAGTACAACAAGCAGATCATAAACCAGTTTCTCTATGGAGACGAGCCCGAGATTCTCATAGTGGTCGAGAAACTCATAACCGGATTTGATGCTCCGCGGAACACGATCATGTATCTATGCCGTACTCTTCGCGAACATACACTCCTGCAGGCAATCGCGAGGGTAAACCGAATTTATGAGGACGAGACATTAGGCGCAGAAAAAGATTTCGGCTATATCGTTGACTATGCGAGCATTCTGGGCGAGTTGGATCAGGCGCTTACCATGTATGCTGAAGCAGGGCTGGAGGATTTTGATGAAGAAGACCTCGCAGGAACGCTCACCTCTATTAATGCAGAAGTGGCAAAATTGCCACAGCTCTATTCTGATCTATGGGACCTCTTCAACGAGGTCAGGAATCAGTATGACGAGGAAGCCTACGAGGTGCTTCTGGGAGATAATGCTCTGAGGGAAGAGTTCTATCAGAGATTGTCAGAATTTAGCAGAAGCCTGGCATTGGCACTCTCAAGTGAGCAGTTTATTGTAAATACCCAGGACGAAAAGCTCAGGCAGTATAGAAACGACATGAGGAGGTTCCACAATCTAAAAGCCGCAGTGAAGCTCCGCTATGCAGAGGCTATTGACTATCGTGATTATGAGCCGAAGATCAAAAAATTGCTTGATACTCATATCCAGGCAAGTCAGGTTGTCAGGTTAAATGAACCAGTCAATATTTTTGATGAAAAGATGTTCGGCATGGTGAAAGAGGAGCAGAGCGCATATGGACTCAGAACAACAGCAGCAAAGGCAGATGCAATCGCGCACGCCACAAAGAAGGTCATCACTGAAAAGATGGAGGAGGATCCTGCGCTCTATGAAAAGTTCTCAAGGCTTATTCAGAAAGCTATCGATGAATTCAGAGCAAAAAGAATTTCAGACCTCGAGTATCTGAATAAAGTGACGGAGATCCGTGCAAAGTTGGTTACCCGTGAACGTGATGATATCCCAGCAAGACTCGTCGGGGATGAAAACGCACAGGCTTTTTACGGTCTACTGATGCCTTTTGTTGAACAGCATGTGCAGGATGCAGCTGCCCGTGAGGAAGTAACCGCAGATGCTGCCCTTGCCATACAGGATATTCTGAAGCAAAACTGGAAGGTCCACTTCTGGGATGATGATGACGCACAAAAAAGAGTTATCAATAGTATTGATGATTATCTTTATGATGAGATTAAAGCTTCAAAAGGCATAGACCTTACCACAGATCAGATGGATGAAATCATTGAAAGATCCATGCAGCTTGCGCGTCACAGGATGCTATCATGAAGGATTACAAATGCAGCATTGCATACGGAAAGAAAAACATTTCCTATGATGTTAATTATGTGGACCGAAAAACATTGGCAATAGCTGTACACCCAGACGGCAAGGTATTTGTAAAAGCGCCGAAAGGTACCGATCCAAGAACTATTCGAAAACGTATTTCAAAACGTGCTCGCTGGATAAGAAAACAAATCGACTATTTTCGTCAGTTTGAGCCACACATTCCCTCTCGCCTTTATGTCGGGGGAGAAACACATCTGTTTCTCGGAAGGCAGTATAGACTAAAGATAAAGAAACAGCTCAAAGATGAAGTCAAGCTGAAGGGGTCTTTTTTTTATGTAATGACGTCGGATACCCACAATGTCCGAAAGATCAAAAAGCTTCTTGATGAGTGGTATAAAGAACATGCTCAAGAAATATTCTCAAGACGCCTTGAGTTCATGCATGAATCTGCAAAAAAATTAAACATTCCTTACCCCAAAATCCAGATAAAAAAAATGTCTAGAAGGTGGGGCAGTTGTAGCAAACACGGAATTATTTCCTTGAATTTGAATCTTATTAAAACACCTATAATGTGTATCGACTACGTCATAATGCATGAGCTTTGTCACCTGAAGGAGCATGCGCATAATAATGGTTATTTCAAACTACTTACGAAATATATGCCTGACTGGAGCAGAAGAAAAGAAAGGCTTGAAAAAGTTCTAATGTAAAAATTGGTGCGATTCAAAACACTTATAGTTGTGCGCGGTGTTTTTTTAGAATGGGAGCAATACTCCAGAAGGTCAAGCATTGTGTCTTGCCATTATGGATATTTTAGGTAGAGTAGGAGACTGAGTCCCTTGACCGGTCCGGACTTTCTGGACGCCTCGCCGCACGCGGCTACTACGTGTCAGCAGACTGGCTTCGCTCATCAGTCTCCCCTCATCAAACCGTGCATGCGGTT
>Ga0208244_100714_pt1 | contig 26237 bp, 16 predicted proteins | sample SubbioCR12Aug_5A_FD_184828 | JGI IMG/M metagenome (GOLD analysis project Ga0208244, IMG submission 184828) | Serpentinite rock and fluid subsurface biosphere microbial communities from McLaughlin Reserve, California, USA - CR12Aug_5A (SPAdes) | ecosystem: Environmental > Terrestrial > Deep...
CGGCGCGTCGCCGACGGGGGCCGGGGTGGCGGGCAGGCGGAAGAGGGCGGCTTTGCGCAGGTAGACGGCGAGAAACGTGACGAGGGCGTTGTGGCTGTCGAAGTGCCCGCCGCCCGCGTCGGCCAACATCGAGAAGGGGACGGCGGGAAACGCCCGCCGGAACGGCAGGGTTTTGCCCGCGCGCTCTTCGGCCCACTCGTATTCGCCGCTGACGAGAAGCAGCGGCACGCCCGTGACATCGTTTCCCGTCCAGCCGGGATGGGGTTTCTTGGCGTCGGGCCATGAGCCCTTTATGGAGATTGCGGCAAGGGTGCGTTCGGGGTGGCGTGCGGCGAAGAGGTAGGGGAAATCCGCCATGGCCGAGTGGCCGATGGGGACGACGGGGGCGTGGGCGAGTTCGGTGTATCCGGAGACGTCGGCCAGCCGGCGGAACATGTCGGCGAAGAGCGCCTCTTCGGTCTCGGTGAACTGGGCTTGCCCGCCGAGAATGGGCGTGACCCAGACGCAGGCCATTCCCAGCTCGGAAAGCTCATCGCGGAGTCGCGGTGCTTCGAGGATGGGCTCTTCCAGCATGTTGTGCTGGCCGAGGACGACGGCCCGTACCCGTGCGCAGGTCGGCGGTATCCAGAGGAAGGCGCGGGGCGGCGCTTGGGTCTCGGGGCTTGTCGCGGAGGGGACGGGGACAGACCATTGGTATTCTGCCGCAGCGGACACGGCGGCGGGCAGAAGGAGGGCCAATCCCGCGCAGATCATTCCATTGCGGCAGATGCGCATGACGTCCTCCGCTGAGGCTCTATCCTTCCGCGTCGGTGCGCGGAGGATGCTGGGCGAGCCATTTCGAGACGGCCTGCCGCATGGTCTTGACGGCCTGCGGCAGGGGCGCGTTGATGGTGCAGCCTGCGGCGCGGGCGTGTCCGCCGCCGCCGAACGGCTTGGCCAGCAACGTGGCGTCCAGTGGGGCGCGCGTGCGGATGCTGACGCGGGTCTCGGCGTTGTCGTCGCTGCCGTAGAAGAAGAGCGCGACGCGGTTGCCGACGAGGCTGCGGGGAATTTCGATGACGTCCTCCGCGTCGGCCTTGGTGCCGCCGGTTTCCTCGAAGTCCTTGCCCGTGAGCGTGACGAAGGCCACCTCGTTGTTGTCGGAAACGGCCAACGTGCGGTAAGCGCGTTTCTTGAGTTCCGTCGCGACCCGGCTGAAGGAGCAGTAGAGCTTGTCGTTGATGAAGGAGGTCCGCACGCCGTAGCGCAGGAGGTCGGCGCCGCACCTGAGCGTGTCAGGCGTGGTCTGGTCATACGCGAAGCGTCCGGAGTCGGTGATGACGGCGACCCAGAGGGCTTCGGCGGAAATGGTGTCGAGCTGCCAGCCCGCTTTGCGGGCGAGACGCCAGATCATCTCGCCGGTGGAGGAGGCATGGGGCTCGATCCAGTTGAGCGTGCCGAAAAGGGTGTTGGTGCGGTGGTGGTCGATGTTGACGAGCGGGACTTTTCCGACGAGGGGCTGAACGGGGTCGGGAAGGCGGTCGAACGAGCCGCAGTCCACCGAGACGACGAGGTCAAAGCGCCGCTTGCCGATCTTCGCCGGAGGCAGGAGCTTTTCGACTCCGGCCAGAAAGCCCGGCCCGCCGAGTCCGGTCTTGTCGGCCGTCGCGACGGCCCGGATTCCCGTCCGGTTGAGGAGGTGGGCGAGGGCGATCATGCAGCCGAGCGAGTCGCCGTCGGGGCGGACGTGTCCCGTGACCAGAACGTTGCCAGCCTGAAGGATGGTTTCGATGACTTCGGGAAGCTTGGTCTTGTGCGTTTTTTCTGGAACGTTCATAACCCTCGGTTCAGCGGATGTGGCCGGTGCCGGTCACGACATACTTGTAAGTGGTCAGCTCTTCGAGTCCCATCGGGCCGCGCGCGTGGAGCTTGTCGGTGCTGATGCCCATTTCAGCGCCCATGCCGAATTCCCCGCCGTCGGTGAAACGGGTCGAGGCGTTGACATAGACGGAGGAGGAATCGACCTCCTTGAGGAAGCGTTTCGCGTTGCGCGCGTCCTGCGTGACGATCGCGTCGGAGTGGTGCGAGCTGTAGGTGTTGATGTGGCGGATCGCGGCCTTGACGTCCTTCACGACGCGCACGGAAAGGATCAGGTCGAGGTACTCGGTGGACCAGTCCTCCTCGGTGGCGGGCCTGCAGTTGGGGATGAGGGCGCAGGTGGCCTTGCAGCCGCGCAGCTCGACGTGGCGGCGGCTGGCGAGATCGGCGAGGAGCGGCAGGAGTGCCGGCGCGGCGTCGGCATGCACCAGCAGGGTTTCCATGGCGTTGCAGACGCCCGGACGCTGGCACTTCGCGTTCTCGATGATCGCCAGCGCCTTGTCCAGTTCCGCCGAGGCATCGACGAAGACGTGGCAGATGCCCTTATAGTGCTTGAGCACGGGGACGCGCGCGTTTTCGACGACGGCGCGGATGAGGGACTCGCCGCCGCGCGGGATGACGACATCGACGCGGTCTTCGAGCTGGACCAGCTCGCGGACGGCCTCGCGGTCGGTGGTCTCGATGAGCTGGAGGGCGTGGCGGGGGAGGCCTGCGCTGGCGCCGCCTTCCTGAAGGGCGCGCGCGACGGCGATGTTCGAGTTGATCGCCTCCTTGCCGCCGCGCAGGATCACGGCGTTGGAGGTTTTGATGCAGAGCACCGCGGCGTCGGCGGTGACGTTCGGGCGGGACTCGTAGATGATGGCGATGACGCCCAGCGGGACGCGGCGCTTTTCGATGACGAGCCCGTTGGGGCGCGTGCGCTTCCAGATGCGCTTGCCGACGGGATCGGGCAGGAGGGCGACCTCGCGGATGCCCTTGGCCATGCCGTCGATCCGCGCGTCGTTCAGGGTCAGGCGGTCGATCATCGCCTTTGAGAGCCCGTTGGCGGCAGCCAGCGCGAGATCCTGCGCGTTCGCCTCTTTGATGAGGTCGCGCTGCTGGTCGATCGCGTCGGCCATCGCGTTGAGGATGGCGTTCTTTTTGCGGGTCGAGAGGCCCGTCATCTTGCGCGAGGCGTTGAGGGCCTGATCGCCGATCTTCCGGATGGTGTCGTGGATGTTCATGGCAGAAAAGTGTTTTGACGGTTTACAGTGCGCTGCTGAGGATGAGGGTGCCGGTGTCTTTTCCTGCCACCGCATCCGTCAGCACTTTCTTGTTGCGTCCGCAGGCGATGACCACGCTGCATCCCGCCTTGACGGCGAGTTGCGCGGCGCGCAGCTTGGAGCCCATGCCGCCTTTCGAGAGCCCGCCTGTCACGTCGGGATTGACCAGCGCGAAGGCGTCGCTGAGGTTCTCGATGCAGCGCACGCGCTTGCCGGAGGCGTCGAGCACGCCGTCAACGGTGCTGAGGATCACCAGCAGGTCGGCCCGCACGAGTTTGACGACCAGCGCGGCGAGGTAGTCGTTGTCGCCGAGGGAGAGATCCGCTTTGATCTCCTCGTCGGCCACCACGTCGTTCTCGTTGATGATGGGGATGACGCTGTGGCGGATCATGTGCTCCATCGTCCGCTTGGCGTTGGCGAAGCGGATGCGGTGCTGGAAGTCGGAGTGGGTCAGCAGCACTTGGCCGATGGTGATTTTCTCGGCGAGGAAAAGCGCCTCGTAATGCGCCATCAGGCGGGCCTGCCCCACGGCGGCGCACATCTGGAGATCCGGCACGCTGGTGGGCCGGGTCTTCATGCCGAGCGCCTCGACTCCTGCCCCGACCGCGCCGGAGGAAACGAGGAGGATCTCATAGCCCTGACGGTGCAGCGCGGCGATCTGCTTGACCAGCCCTTTGAGCGGCAGCATGTCGGGGCGGCCCGATTTCTGGGCGATCACGCGGGTCCCGATCTTGACGACAATGCGCCGGGCTTCCGGCAGGAATTCACGGTAGCGGAGTTCGATGTTCATACGATGTGACCAAAGTCCTTCTGAACGGTACGTTGATGCGTCAACGAATGAGTCGCATTTTAGAGGATGTCGGAGGGGATTGCAAGCGAGGCGCGGGCAACGAAAAGGCCGGAGCGGATGCTCCGGCCTTGTGTCGCCCTCACGTGGCAGCGCGGCTCAGGAGGCGCCGAGCTGGAAGCGGACGAACCGCTTGATGGTGATCACGTCGCCGGTGGCTTTCTCGCAGGCCTTCACGACATCGGTGACGGACTGCTTCGGCTCTTTGACGAAGGGCTGGTTGAGCAGGCAGATGTCGGAGAAGAACTTGTTGACGATGCCTTTGAGCGCGTTCTCAACGATGTTGGCGGGCTTGTCCCGGAAGCGGTCGCTGTTGCGCGCGATCTCCTTCTCGGTCTCGATGGCTTCCGCAGGCACTTCCTCCGAGTTCAGGTAGCGGGGCGCCGCCGCCGCGATCTGCAGCGTCAGGTCGTGGACCAGCTCGCCGAACGCTTCGCCCGCGGCGGTCTCAGCCTTGCCGCAGCCGACCTCGACGAGCACGCCGACTTTGCCGCCCATGTGGATGTAGGAGGCGACCTTGCCGGTGCCGCCCAGCACGAAGCGGGCGGTGCGGCGGATCTTGACGTTCTCGCCCGTCTGGGAAACGATGGTCATCAGCGCTTCCTTCATGGTCTCGCCGAGATCCTCGACGCCTTCGAGCACCTTGCGCGCCACGGCTTCGGCGAAGTTCTTGAAGTTGTCGGTCTTCGCGACGAAGTCGGTCTCGGTGTTGACCTCGGCCATGCCGATGGTGTTGCCGTCATCGGAGGCGATCGCCTTGATGATGCCTTCCTTCGACTCCTTGTCGGCGCGCTTGACCTGAATCGCGAGACCTTTCTCGCGGAGGATCTTGATGGCGGCGTCCATGTCGCCGTTGGTGTCGATCAGCGCTTTTTTGCAGTCCATCATGCCCGCGTTGGTGCGCTGGCGAAGGTCGTTGATCATTGCCACTGAAATGTCAGCCATAGGGGAACTCCTGAAAACTAAGGGTTGGTTGAAATGTCGGGCCGGCGCGGCGGATAAGCGCCGGGCCAGCCCGAAACGGGATTACTCGGCGGCAGGCGCTTCCGCGGCGGGGGCCTCTGCGACAACGGCAGGGGCTTCCACGGCGGCGGCGGGGGCTTCCACGGCGACGGGCGCAGCGGCCTCGACGGACGCGGCCTTGGCCTCGACGGCCTCCTTCGCGGCCCGGGCGGCGCGCTTGCGCGTCTCGGTCAGCTTGGCCTTGGCCTTGTCGGCGGCTTCGTCAGCGGCGGCGGCATCCTTGGCGCGGGCCTTGCGGGCGGCGCGCTCCTGCGCTTCGTGGCTGGCCTGTTCGGCGTCACGCTGGCGCTGGCGCTCGGCGGCGATGCGGGAATACTCGTCGTTCGCGGACTTGATGACGTTGGCGAAAGCGTCAACGATCATCTTGATGCCGCGGACGGCGTCGTCGTTGCCGGGGATCACGTATTCGATCGGCTCAGGATCGGCGTTCGTGTCGACAATCGCGATGACCGGGATGCCGAGGCGCTTCGCTTCTTTGACGGCGTTCTGCTCGCGGCAGATATCGACGATGAAGAGCGCTCCGGGCTTGTTGTCCATGTCGGCGATGCCGCCGAGATTCTTCTGGAGCTTGTCCAGCTCGCGGCGCAGGCTGGAGGCCTCCTTCTTGTGGACGGAGAGGACGCCGTTGTTGTTGCGGCCCATGGCTTCGATCTGGCGCATGCGCTTGACGCTCTTGCGGATCGTCTGGTTGTTGGTGAGCGTGCCGCCGAGCCAGCGCTCGGTCATGTGGAACTGGCCGCAGGCGACGGCCGCCTCTTTGACGACTTCCTGCGCCTGCTTCTTGGTGGCGACGAAAAGGACTTTCTTGCCGCTCAGCGCCGTATCGCGCAGAAACGCGGCGGCTTCATCGATCAAGGTGACGGTCTGGGTGAGGTCGATGATGTGGATCCCGTTGCGCTTGTCGAAGATGTAGCGCTTCATCTTGGGATTCCAACGCTTGGTCTGGTGGCCGAAGTGCAGACCGGCATCCAGCAGGTCTTTGAGCGTGAGCCCGGTGAGGCTCGAAACAGGCATTTCCATGTGCATACTTTCTAACTGAGGGCACCCGCGATCCTGCGCAGGCCGGCTTGTGCCGCCTGCCGCTGGAACCGTGCCGGTCGCCCGGGGTTAATCCGCTTTGACGCGCCGATCCTGTGAACCTGCGACGCCTTCGCTTCCGTGCGGGGGAGCCACTCGGCAGCCCGCACTGGTTTGAGAGCCACATAAAATAGACGATTCCGCGCGCGTTTGCAAGGGTTGCCGCCGGAAAAATACGCGGCGTCCGCGCCGTCACGTCGCAGTCAACGCGCCGAAGATCGGCTGGAGGTGGCGCAGATAGAGGTTTTCGGTGACGTGGCGGGCGACAACCGGCTCGTTGGTCCGCAGCGCGTCCAGATAGCGGCTGCCCAGTTCGGCGGCGACCTTGTAGGCCACATGCATGAACTGGCGGAAGTCGGGGTTGAACTGTGAGTCTTCCGGCACGTGCCGCAGGGTTGCCGCAAAGCGTCCGCCGCTCCACCCGCCGACCTCCTCGGCATTCGGGAGCCGCTTCTGCTGGACGTCGATCACCGTGGCGTAGGGGCCGCACAGTTCGTCGAAACGCTTCAAGGCCTGCGTGTAGACCTCCTTTGCCACGGCGAGGCCTTCGCCGCCGGCTTTCGCCAGCCCGACGACCTCTTCCAGCCACGTGGTGCCTGCGGTTTTGACGTGCACGCCCACGCCGCGCGTCTTCAGCGTCTCGGCGACGTAGGGGTAGAGCGAGAACTTGTCGCTGCCGGAGTGGATGCTGAGCTTGAGGTTCTCGGGCAGCCCGAAATGGCGGACCGCATGGTGCACGACGCAGACGTCCGCATCGAACTCACGCCCGAACACCGCAGGATCGCCCACGTAATCCACGCCCTTGTTGAAGCGTCCGGTGAATTTGGGCGCGATGGTCTGGGCGGGGATGTTCTCGTCGGCGATGGCGGCGAGGATGACCAGCAGCATCTCCGGCGTCTGCGGCAGGCTCGTCTCGTCCATCGAGATCTCGGTCACGAAGTTATCCGAACCTTTCTTGTCGACGATGTGGCGGTAAAGGCGGCCGGCCTGACGGATGGCGAAAAGGGTGTTGCGGAGGTGCTCCGCGAGGTGCGAGCGCGTCAGGGTGATCGGCTCGTCGAGCCCGTCGATCCGGTGCGTGCCGATCAGCCGCTCATGGCGCGCGATGAACCCGTAAACCTCGCTTTCCTCGCAGGTCTCGCCGATGTAGTCGGCCACGTCGAGGGTGAAAAAGTCCGAGGCGTCAACAAAGGCGTCCACGTTCTTCAGCGAGATGTGGTCCGCGTCGACATAGTAGGGGTGGGGCCATGCCGCGCCGCGCACGGCGTCGTCGGCCTCGGCGCGCACCTGATCGGGCGACGAGCCGATGGTCGAGTGCTCGCGGTTCGATTTGTTCCAGACGGGCGAGACGTGGATCCCGGTGGCATCAGACAGAAGGCGGAAGGCTTCGAGTTGCGCGCGGCCCTGCTGGCCGAAACGGTCGCCAACTCCCATGGAGTATTTGGTCAATGTTTTCATCACTGCTTATAAAATAGCAGATACGCCCGTCAGGTGGCAAGAAGCGCCCGAATATGCGTGGAACGGGCTTGATAGGGCGTGGCGACTGTGTTACTTTTCCTCCTCCCATATGATGATGCGGGGCCGTAGGCGTGGGCGTGCGGTCAGGGTAGCGGGGTATGGCGGCAGACAACGGGGGTACGATCATGGAAAAGAAACAGCACACAACATACCTGAAACAGCTTTCAGACATGGCCACCGCGACGTGTCTGGTGGATTCGACCTTTTACGCCAAATATGACGTGAAAAGGGGGTTGCGCGACATCACGGGGAAGGGCGTTCTGGCCGGGCTGACGCAGATCGGCGAGGTGTTGTCGCACACGCCCTCGGAGGAGGGCGACGACAAGGGCCCCGGCTGCCTCATCTACCGGGGCATCGACATCCGCGAGATCGTGTCCGGGTTCATGAGCGAGGGGCGCTGCGGTTTCGAGGAGACCGCCTACCTGCTCCTTTTCGGGGAGCTGCCGAAGCCCGACGAGCTGGAACGGTTCACGCGCCTGCTTTTCCCGTACCGCACGCTGCCGGACGATTTCGTGCACGACTCGATCCTCAAGCTGGCCAGCCGCGACATCATGAACGCGATGTCGCAGTCGGTGTTGGCGCTCTACACGCTCGACCACGAGGCGGAGGACACCACCATCCCGAACGTGTTGCGGCAGTGCCTGCAGCTCATCGCCATCTTCCCGATGCTGGCGGCCTACTGTTACCGCACGTATGCCTACCGCTTCCAGAACAAGAGCCTGATCCTCCACGCGCCCTCGTTTGAGCTTTCGACGGCGGGCAACTTCCTCCGCGTCTTCCGCGAGGACAGCGTCTACACGCCGCTGGAGGAGCAGACGCTCGATCTCGCGCTGGTGCTGCACGCGGAGCACGGCGGCGGCAACAACTCGTCGTTCACGACGCATGTGGTGACCTCCAGCGGCACGGACACGTATTCCGCGATCACGGCGGCGCTCGGCTCGCTCAAGGGGCCGCGCCACGGCGGCGCGAACATCAAGGTCGTCCAGATGTTCGAGGAGATGAAGCGCGAAGTCGCGGACTGGGAGAGCGACAGCGCGATCGAGGCGTATCTGGTGAAGCTGGTGAACAAGGAGGCGTTCGACCGCTCCGGGCTGATCTACGGGGTGGGGCACGCGGTCTATTCGGTCTCTGATCCCCGCACGCTGATCCTGCGCGACCATGTCGAGCGGCTCGCCGCTGAGAAGGGGCTCGCGGAGGAGATGGAGCTCTACCGCAGGGTGGAACGCATCGCGCCGGAGGTCATCGGCGGGCACCGGAAGATGTACAAGGGCGTGAGCGCCAACGTCGATTTCTACTCGGGCTTTCTCTACCGCCTGCTCAACATCCCGCCGGAGCTGTTCACGCCGCTGTTCGCGATGGCGCGGATCGTCGGCTGGAGCGCGCACCGCATCGAGGAGCTGGCCAACGGCGGCAAGATCATCCGCCCGGCATACAAGAGCGTGGCAGGGCGCCGCCATTACGTCCCGCTCTCCGAACGGTAGGAGGGCGGCGCGTAAAGCGCCCGCCCAACTCAAACGGCGTCAGCCCCTTTCTCAGCGGGCGGCGGCTGTCAGCGCCTGATACTGGAGAAGGGCCTCCAGCAGGTAGTAGTCGCCCCATATCAGGCTGATGTTGGTCAGCCGGTGGTTCGGGTCGGCGTGATAGTTGCGGGCGGCGTAGACCAGCAGACTGGCCTTGTCGTCGCCTGCGGAGAAGTACGGCTCCGCCGTGAGTGCGCGCAAGGTGCCGACCGCGGCGTCGAGGTATTTGCGTTTGAGCGCGGGATCCTTGACCAGCCGGTGGAGGCGGAAGAAGGCGCTGGCCGCGATCGCGGCGGCGCTGGAGTCCTTGAACTCAAGCCCGGTCAGGTCGCTGTCGAAGTCCGAGGGCGGCACGAAGTCAGCCGGGAGACGCGCGAGGTAGTAGTCGGCGGCCTTGAGCGCGGCGTCGAGATAGCGTTGCTCTCCGGTGGCCTCGTGGAGGTAAGCGAAGCCGTAGATGGCCCAGGTCTGGCCGCGCGACCAGCAGCTCTCGTCCGCCTTGCCCTGATGGGTCATCTTGCGCTTGACGTCGCCGGTCTTGGGGTCGAGATCCACCACGTGATAGGTGCCGCCGTCCGGGCGGAAGAAAAGGTCGATGGTGCGGTCGGCGTGCGAGAGGGCGAGCGCACGGAGATCCGCCGAGGTGCCGCCTTTGACGGTGCCGCCGTTCTGCGCGGCCCAGAGGAGGAGTTCGAGATTCATCATGTTGTCGATGATGACCTTGTACGAGCCCATGTCGGTGGTCTTGCCCCACGAGCGGATCATGCGGGTCTGCGGCAGGTAACGTTCGGCGAGCGACTGCGCGGACTGGTTGATGACGGCCACGTAGGCGGGGTTCCGGGTGAGGCGGTAGCCGTTGCCGTAGCTGTCGAACATCATGAAGCCCAGGTCGTGCGTGCCGGTGTTGAACTGCTGCGCCTCAAGTCCGGCGGTCCACGCCTCGGCCCGGGCACGCCACGCGGCGGCGTCCGGCCACTGCTTGGCCTGCGCGTATTCGTAGAGGTACCACAGCGCGCCGGGGTAGAACCCCGAAACCCAGTCTTTCGGCGGCACGGTCACCCACGTGTCGCCTTTGGCCTCGGTCGGGTAGCCGCTCTTGTCCTGCCGCGAGGCGTCGAAGGCGGCGAACTTGCGGGCCGCGACACGCATGACGCGGTCAACGTCGATGGCCGTCTCGGCGGCGCAGGTGAGGGCGTGGCAGAAGGCGGCGAGCAGGGCGGCGTGCGTCAGGTGGAGGCGTGTCATGGCGTTCCTTTCGTTTTCTGGGCTTGGCCGGAACCGCTCCGGAGCCAGAGGTTCGCGGTATTATGGACGGGAGCGGACAGGGGCGTCAATCCCCGATCCCCTCGAAATGCGGGACGGGTTTACAGGACGTTTTCTCCGCAAACGCACACGGGCTATTTTCCGGCGGTCGCGCTGTCGCGGGACAAGGCCGCGATTTCATCGGCGGCGAGCACGCGCCGGTAGACGCGCACGTTGTCGAGTCCACCGAGAAAACGGGCGCGATCCATCTCGACGCTGTATCCGCCGATGACGATGGATCTGCCGGGATTGATGAAGCCGTGGCGCTCCAACGTGCCGACCTCCTTGCCGTTCACGTAAAGGCGCATGACTTTGTTGTCGAAGGTGGCTGCCACATGCGACCACGCACCGACGGGCAGCGGCGCGGGGCTCGCCAGCGAATGGCTCCACCGCTCGCGTGGCACCTGCCAGACGGCCCGCCCGCCGCCGAGACCGAGACGGTAGCCGTCCGTGCCGTCCGCCACGGTGTTGAGCATCCAGCGGTCGTTTTGCCCGCTTTCTGAGGGGTTGCACCAGAGCGACACGGTGATGCCGCCGGGGCTGAAAAACTGGGAGGGAACCGTGGCGGTCGCGCCGCCCCCGCCGCAGCGCAGCACGTAGCCGCCGCGTCCGGCTTCCCGCGTGACGCCTTCGGCTTTGAGGTCGCAGCCGTTCGGCGAGGCATCCGCCAAGCGGCCATTCGTTTCCGGGGCGTCGAACGTCCAGTCGGCCAGCAAGTCGCCGGTGATGCGGATCGACTGCCAGGGCATGCGGTTGCCGAAGCTGGCGCGCACCGCCTCGTACCACCGTTGCGGGGGCGGCAGCCCCACGTCTTCGGGGATGATGTCGGTCACGGTCTCCGGTGCCCACGCGGTGCAGAAGACGCGCTTGATGGCATTCACGAACGTGAAGCCTGTGCCGGTGGTCGGCTCGATGTAGTGGCCTTCGCCGAACTCGGTCCAGTTGTCGAAGACGACGATCTTGCTGTCCCAGCGTCCGGGCGGCTTGGCGTCGATGAGTGCCTTGGCGTCGCGGCAGGCGTCCTCGAAGTTTTCGGCTGAGGGATCCTTGATGTAGCTGCGTTCGCCGCGCTTGACGCGATCCCACGGGCGCTCGTCCCATCCCATGACCACGTTCGGGATATCCGGCAGGTCACCGGTGCTGGCGTCGCGGTCGATCCACGTCTGTCTGTAGCGGCTGAGGACATCGGCGTGGTCGCGGTAGGAGAGGCCTGCCGGATCTTCGCCGACCGTCTTCACTCCCGAGGGCGCGAGGCCATACCCGGTGACCGCGTCCCATCCGCTGGCGGCGATTTCCGCGCCGAGTTTGGGATGGCCCGCGTCCATGCAGGCGATGATGCGCAGGCCTTCAAACCCCGCCTTGCGGCACTGCTCGCGCATCTTGTCGAGCGCGGTCTTGGTCTTCTCCGGGCCGCCCAGTTCGGCCAGCAGGATGCGGGGCTGCCACACGAAGAGAACCGGGCGGTTGTCGATCTTGAGGTAGGACGGGTGCGTGAAGTAGTTCTGGATCCAGAACGGCAGCACGTTGTCGAGCAGGTCAGCCTCGTCCTTGACCCCGTTGGCGCATCCGTTTTCCCACATGATGGTGAAGGTGAAGGCGTCGCGGTACCGCGCGTGGAAGAGCCCCTCGTGAATCGCGTGGCCGAGGTGTTGGCTGATCGTGGGGTTGAAGTCGGCCCGGTACCAGCAGTAGATGAAGCCGTTGATGCCGTGTTCCAGCGCGTACTTGATGTGCCAGTCGGCCACTTCGGGCGTGCCTTCATCGTACCAGCCGATGGCGGGGCGGCGTTCGGGCCACGGTTCGATCCGCTTCCAGCCCATGTGCGTGCCCTCTTTCCAGAGCGCGCAATAGTGCATGAGGCTGATGTACCCGGTTTTGGCCGGTTGCGGCGCCGGCACGTAGTCGGCCCGGGGCACGTCGGGCCACGGCTCGACCGTCAGGACAAGCTCCCGCACGCTCGTCTCCGCGCCCTTGGCGGAGACCGCCATACGGAGGGTGTAGGTGCCGGGGCGATCGGCCTTGACGCGCCAGGTCGCCATATCGAAGTCGTCCATGCCCAGCCACGCGATGTTTCGCCGCGCCCCGCCGATGAGCTTGACGCCCCGGGGCACCTCCAGCCGCGCGGTGATCCCCTCGGCCTCGCCCCCGACGTTCTGGATGCCTGCCACCACGCTCTCCTCGCGGCCGGGGCGCAGCTTGGCGCGGCCTGCGGCGAGGGAGCGGATGTAGAAGACGGGCGTGCCGACAGGACGATCCGCCAGAACCAGCTTGCGGATGTGGGCCTGCCCCGTGCCGCCGGAAAAGCTCAGGGCCAGACGGCGGAGCTGTCCTGTCCAGGCGTCGGATGTCGGCCCGGCGATGAACGTGGGACGTCCGCCTGATTGCGGCTGGAAGCTGATCGAACCCGCCCCTGAATCGGTCATGAAGTCGAGCGTGCCGGTCACGTCGCGCCCGTCGGCCTCCACGTCGAGGCAGAGGAAGGGATACGGCGCGAGATCGATCCCCAGCTCAGGACTTGCCAGCATGGCCGTGGCGCCGGGAAAGTCGGCGACGAGCGCGTCCCCCGCAGTTTTGGCGGCGGCTCCGTTCAAAGGCTGCCAGCCGTCCCATGCCGAGGAACCGCCCAGCACGTAGGACGCGCCGGAGGGGACGGTGCGCGAGGGCCCGCCGACGAGTGCGTTCCGCAGCGTGCCGAAAAAGCCGCGTCCGGTCTTCTTGGCGGGGTGCGCTGCTGTTTCGGCGGGCAGCCCCGCCAGAAGCGACGCGCGCGTGATGCTCGGGTTGCGGATGTCGAGCCGCGCGATCTCCCCGGCGAACGGGCCGATCTGCACGGGCTTCGACCCCGGGCCGATCCGTCCGAGACGCGGCTGGCTGTAGGTCTCGCCGTTGACAGTCATCATCATCGACTGTCCCGTCCACACGGCGCGCACGTCGTACCACGTGTTGGTCGTGACCGCCGGGCCGCGCAGCCGGGGCTCCCATTTGCCTTCGATCTGGATGAAAAAGACGAGGTTCCCGCCGTCGCCCGGATTGTCCACGCGAAGCAGGTACTCGCCGTCCTTCAGGGCCAGATTCTGTGCCCAGTTCGTGTGCGCGTCGAGGCGGAAGCGGCAGGCGATTTCCAGCCCGGGACGCAGGCGCAGATCCGGGCGGTCGGCAATATCAATCCCTTTGCCTGCGTTCAGGCGCGGGTCTTGCCGGTCGAGCGCGAAGACCGGCACGCCTGCCGCCAACGCGGTCTCTGCGGCCCGCGCAGGTGACGCGGCACAGGTTAGAAGCGACAAACAAAGCGTGAAAACCGTCCCGATGTCCGTGATTGCCCGCATGGCGTCTCCCCCTTATGACTTTCTGGCTGCGCTATCAATCAAATGCAAACGATTTGATGAAACATAGCAAAACCGATACGACGAACGCGAACCTTTCCGTATACGGAATATTGAGCATGCCGTGAAAAGATTGACTGGAGACGTTCTGGGCGGGCGTCAAGGACACTGAAAGGTTATGCGGGGTGCGTCAGAGCCCTCGGTGTTTAGGGGGTGGTCAGCAGCAGGATCGCGTCGCCGGGGAACGGGGCCTTGAAGTCCCGTGTGTGGCCTCCGGGAATCTCGCGCCGCTCCGGGTTCTCGTGCCACGCGCCGTTGCGCGGATCGAACCAGCGGATGCGCCACGCGCCCGGCGGCAGGTGCAGGCGGCAGGTGGCAGGCGTCTCGCGCACGTTGGCGGCCTCCGGGACGTCGCCGTCGGCGTTGTGGAGATAGGCGATGAGCGTCCGAGGGCCCGCGATGACCTTGACGACGTGGCCGTTGTTGCCCGCCATGGCGTCGGCAGAACGGAGGCCGGCAAGCGTCAGGTCGCTTTCTCGGAAGAAGGTCGCGATATGCCGGAAGTCCGCCGCGCCGTCTTCGAGCAGCCCGCGTTTCACGGCGGTCAGATACCCCTGCACGCCTTTGGGCTTGTCCGGCCCATCGAAAGGCACGTAGGTGTCGAGCCCGCCGTAGGTCGCGTGCCCGCCGCTCAGCAGGCTGGCCCACATCAGGCGGCGGAAGAAAAAGCGGTCGTGCTTAGGCGAGAGGTAGATGCCGTAGCGGTCTTCGTCGAGGACGACGGGGGCGTCTTTTGAGCGGCGGATATAGTCGAGGATCAACGCGCCCGCGATCTGGTCGCGGTCTTCGAGGGTGACGATGTCCGACCACTCCGCATCCACAAAGGAGTAGCCCTGAAAACGCATCTGGTGGTTGCTGAGCAGCGTGCCCCACGGCTCGCGCGCCCGCATGTCGCGGCCGATACGGTCGATGGTGGCGGGGGCGGCGTTGCGCTTGCCGGGATCCGGCGAGATGTGGCTGTCGTTGGAGATGCACCACTGGACGTTCGGGAAGGACGAGAACCGCGCCTGCGCGTAGCGTGCGGCCAGCATCGCCGCGCGGTCGCCGCTGCCATAACGCGCCAGCTCGGGCCAGTCTTCGCCGTAGGGGATCAACTGGAACTGGATGCGGGGATGATGTTCCAGCGCATATCGCAGGCGGCGCTCGATCTCGTCCCAGTACGCGAGGTCGAGCCCTTTGCGGTCGGCATCGAACAGTGCGCCGACATCGTGGCGTCCGCGGCAGAACCATGTGCGGATTTTTGTGAAGCCGACCTGCGCCGCCTCGTCGATGTACTGCTGCCACAGCGGCTCGGTGTCAGTCACGTAGCGGTAGCCGGTGTCGCCGAGGTGGAGAAACCACGCGCCGTCGTCGGTGGCGAACTGGCGGGGGTCTGCCGGGTGTTTACGCAGCTTGCCCGGAAGAGCGGAGGGCTTCACCTCAAACGTGCCGGACTTGCCGTCCAACGCCGGCCGGTTGGCGGCGCTGCGCCAACGCCACATGCCCGCCTGCCCGCAGTAGGCGCGGCAGGCCCACACGCCGTTGCCCGCATAGAAGCCTTCGGCGGGCACTTCGCTGCCGTCGGGAAGGGTGAAGACCACCTTGAAATCAATGTCGAAGAACGGGTTCGCGGTCTCGTCTTCCTGCGTGAGGCGCACCTCCCAAACCCCGCGCTGGAGCGCCTCGGGTGTGCCGCTGGAGAAAACCTCTGCAGAGTTGCCTTCGCCGACGGCGCACAGCCAGACGAGCGCGCTCAATGCCGATGTTGCGACGACAGAAAGGAATGAGCCTGTGTTCATAGCGTCCTGATAAGGCGGATGCGTTAGGGTTTAGGGGTGTGTCTTCAGGTTTTCCGCGACGGGGAAGGTGAAAGACGGCTTGCGCTCCAAAACGGCTTGGCCGAAATTAAGCAGCGTGTCGTTGCCGAGTTTACGTATCGAGATGGATTCCACCAGAACGTTGGCGACCATGCCGACGAAACGCCCCTTGAGGTTCTGGTAGAAGTTGTCGCCCGCCTGCCGACGTTTCACGGAGTTGATGCGGACGCCCATGCGGGGCGGCGCGCCGTCGCGGGTGAATTCCAGCAGGCTGACGCGGGCCACGAGTTCGTTTTCGAACGTCAACGCACCGTGGTCGAGCCGCACGTCCTTCAGGCCGACGGTCACGGGACTCGCGCCACTGCGGTCGTCAAAATGCAGGCGGACGGTCGTGACCGTCTTGACGCCGTTCTCGATCCTGCCGCCGATTTCGACGCGCCCCTTGGCGGGGCCTTCATACCGGATGTAATCGAGCTGTTTTTTCAGCGTCTGTCCCGCCGCCAGATGACGCTCGTGACGGCGAAGGTTCTCCGACTGGTCGATGGCGTAGAGCCTGAAGCCCTGCCCGGAAATGTCGAATGCCAGATTCAGCAGGAAACGGTCTGACCGCACGTCCTGCCGGATGGACGCCACCCGAACCCGCAAGGTGTTGGTGGCGCTCTCCGAAACCGTCACCCGTTCAGGAGAGATCAGGGGGACGAAATACAGGAAATCCGCGATCGGGATATCGTTTGCGGCCTGCCCCGTATAATCAAGCATAACGACAGGCCCTGAAACCGTCGCTGCGGGCTGGGACGCGGTGTCGGCGGCCTCGATGGTGAATTCGAGGTCGCGGTAGGTGTCGACGTCGGGGTAGCCGTCGGTGGCGGGCGGGAGGCGGAACCGCGCCGCGCCTTCGGGGAAGAGCGCCTCGCGCAGGAAGACGGCGAGGCGTTCGGGGTCTTCGGGCGGCAGGTCGGCGGGGGCGGTCGTGGGCGGCAGCGTGCCGTCGCCCTCGCGCCGCAGGCCCCAGCCGCCGGGGTAGGGGTCGTGCCGGTCGGTCAAGCTGGGAGGCGCGTTGACGCTGGCGGCGTTGGCGTTGGCCAGCGTGAAGCCGCGCTCGCGTCCGGGCTCCTCGATGCCGACCACAAAGGCGTAGCGTTTACCCGCGCGGCAGGCGAGGCGGGATGGCGCGTCCAGACTCCAGCGCAGGTAGAGGCCGCAGCTCGACTTGCTGCCGGTGGCCTTGCCGTTCAGGTCGCGCGAGGGCGTGAGGTCGGGGAAGCGTCCGCCGCTGACCGTATGCAGCGGACGATAGGTGACGCCGCGGATGACGTCGTCGCAGCGGTGGTTTTTGGAGAAGCCGTGGGAAGCGTCGGTGCCGGGCGGCGTGCCGCTGTCGTCGATGCGGGGCTCGCCCTCGACCTCGAAGAACTGGATGAACAGCGGCGCACCGGGCGTGCCCGCCAGCACGGCGGCGTCGGAAGGGCCGGTGCGCAGGACGACGGCGGCCAGCGTGAAATCGCGTTCGGCGGTGAAGACCTGCCCGAGGTCGCGGTTGCGCTGGAAATACCCGTGGCGCTTCCACTCCAGATGCTCGCGCGACGTGTTGCGGATGCTGGTGCTGCCGCCCGCGTCGGCGCGGGGTTGGCGGATGACGGCGCGGGCGGGGTCGGGCGCGTATCGCGTCCCGAGAGCCTCGACCGTCAGGCCGGCATGGGTCTTGGCGCATAAACCGATGACACCGTTGGCCATCAAAATGAACGTACGTATTCTTTCGGGGAGACGGTTCATGGTTGTCCCTCGGGGCGTGTGGGCTCCATGCGGCGTTGCCAGTCGCGCAGAGAGGCCTCGCGCCAGCGGTTGACCGTTTTCGCGCCGGGGAAGTTCTTCTCTCTGAATGCGGGGTCGGGGTTGTCGGCCCAGTGATTGGGACCCGTGTCGCGGCGCACGAACGCGCCGCCCCAGTGTGCGGCGGCGGGGTCTTCGGAAGGGCCGCGCAGGAGGTAGAGGACGGAGGGCGTGTCGCCCATTTTGATGTCGGGCTTTTTCGCGTGGAACAGGTCGCCCAATGCGCCGCGGCCTTTGACGTGCCGCGCGACGAACGAGACGTTGCCGAGGTCGTCCTCCTGCGGCCCGCCGACGTACATGCCGCGGAAGGTGGTGTCCGCCTCGATCAGCCAGAGGCCGGGATGCTGTCGGATGACGTATTCGCGTGCCGCCGGATCCATGCGCGTGTTCCATGAGCCGATGGAATAGACGCGCAGCTTGGGCGTGATCTCCGGCGCGTCGTGCAACGCCTGCGCCACATCGGTGATCGAGCCCCAGACCAGTACCCAGAGCGGGCGCGGGTCCGACTCACGGGCACGGGCGATGAGCCAGCGCGAGCCTTCGGTCGGTTCGGACCAGCCCTGCGGCGGGGCGGCGTCGGTCGCGCCCTGTTTCGTCACGGCCCGTAGCGCGTCGGGTGCGGGGTAGCGCGGCGAGCGGGCGGCGAGCTTCGGGTAGTCCTTGGCGTAGGCGTCGAGTGCCTCGTGGATGTGTGCGGCGCGGCCCGCGTGCGGCGGCGAGGAGATCAGCCCTTCGGTGTCGAAAAGGTCGGCATACACCAGATAGTGCACCATGGATTGGAAGTCGTCAGGGTCGGAGCCGCCGATGTCGGTGGAGACGACCACGCGGAAGCGTTCGCCTGCGAGCGCACCGCCGACGGGCTCTGGCACGTCGGCCCCGACGGCGTCCGCATGCGCGAAATGGAGGCTCGCGAAAACGGAGAGACTCAGCGCCATGCGTAGGGCGGATGCGAATCGGCGGCGGTTTGTGTAGGTCATCGTTCAGGGTCTCCAGCGGTAGAGCACGATTTTCGCTTTGTAGTCGTCCTCAAGGAAGATCAGGTATTCGCCGTCGGCGCGGCGGTGGGCGCGGAGGCACTCGCGGATGTCTTGCAGGCCGATCTCGCCGATGTCCGACGAGGGCTCGAAGTGTCCGACTGGGCGGCCGTCTTCGATGCGGAACACCTCGACGCGTCCGGTCTTGACGCCGAGGGCTTTGGACGCGCCGGTGTAGGGGACGAAGAGGTAGTCGCCTGCCACGTCAAACCCCATCGGCTCGCAGCTCTCGTGGCCGCTTGAGCCGGTCTTGTAGGGGAGCACGATCCTCCAGCGCGGAGGTGCCGTGCCGCCGGAACGTGCCCAGTTGTCGTATCGGGCGAGGACAGGCCCCATCGGTTTCCAATGCTGGTTGCGGTGTTCGTCGGTGGTTCCTCCGATGAACAGGGTGTCGGTCGCCGGGTCGTAACGCAGGCGCTTGACCTGACGGAATCCGGCGGGATGCGGGAAGGGGCGGGCCGTCGCGAGGCTCCACTGGGGGTTTCCGTGAGCGTCCAGACCGCCGCAGGGGAATTGGCGGATGCCCCGGGTCTCCGAGGCGCGCCAGACGTCGCCCGCCGCGTCGACCCACAAGCCCTGCGCCGTCGGCGCGTCGGCCGGGGAGGACTCGAACTCGTGCGCGCCGAACGCGCCGTCGCCGTCGGCATCGCGCCAGATCCATTCGCCTGCCGCAGGCTGGGACGGCGGCCATGCGTCGCGCCGCGATCCGGTGCGGCAGAAGAGTCCTGACGGGATGGCCAGCTCGGCGGTGGGGCCGCTGCCGAAACGGTAGACCTGAAGCCGGTCGCTGTTCATGTCGGAGACGAAGAGAAACGGGTTGCCGCCGATTCGCCGGACCCATGCGCCAGCAGACCAGATGTGCAGCCGGGGATCGTCCGGATAACGAAAACGATCCACCGTGTAGGCGCGGTAAGCGGCCTCCTGTCCGCGCGGGCGGCTGTAGTCCATCTCAAAGCGCTCTTCTTTGGTGAAGACGCGGGTGTCGTCGGCGGGGTCGACATCGGCCATATCCACGAAGGTCTGGCCGAAGAGTCGCCAGCGGAGCGCGAGGTCGGGCGCGTAGGCCTCCAGCACCGTGCTGCCGCCGCCGGTGCTGCCCTGATGCGCGACAAAGAGAACGCCTGCGGCATCGCAGGCGATGGCACGCGGGCGGTTGAACTTCAGGGGCGCGACCGCACCGGCCTTGTCCGCGTGGATGCCGCCCGCGCCGCCGATTGTTCCGCAGAGACGCGGGGCGGTGTCAAGGTTGTCGAAGATCAGAATCTGCTGGCACGGGCCGTCGTCGGCGACGAGGAGCCTGCCGTCCGGCATGAAGCAGACCGCCGTCGGCTCGGTCCGCGCCTCAAACCGGATCTCACGCGGCTCCTCGTGTCCATGACCGTCGAGCGCCACAACGCGCGGCGGGTGGTTGGTGTCGCCGGTCTGGAGCGCCCAGAGTTTGCCGCCGGGTGACAAGGCCAGCGCGCCCGCCCGCTCGAACGGCCAGACGGCCACGCGGGTCATCGTGTCGGCGTCGAAGACCTTGATCGTGGCATCGTACGGGCAGGAGATCCAGAGCCGATCCGAGGAGGCGCAGAGTCCGGTGATGTTCGCGGAGCGCCGGTCGAGCGCCTTGCTTTCGAGCGGGACTTCATCCACCACGAGAAAGGCGTTTTTGAGCGTGCCGCCCTTGCCGCCCTTGGCGCCGGGGAAAGGCGCGGCCTGACGGATGTCGCCGAGCGTGCGACGCGAGACGCCGATCCAGTCGAAGCCCTTGGGCGGCCACGTGTCGGGGTCGGCCAGATTCCCGTTCTCGTTGTTCATCCTTCCGCTGATGAAAAGGTGACGCGCATTCGCGGCGACCGCGTAACCGCCCTGATGACCCCAGCCGTGGGTGTGGCGCGCGCATCCGAGCACCTCGCCGTCCTTGAACGCGGTGCAGTTGCCGCCCCCTTCCTCCCAGTGGACGTTTGAGAACAGCCGTCCGTCAGGGGCGACGCACAATGCGTCGATGTCCTGCGGAACCCAGCGCTCGGCGCCGGGGTAGGTGTTGCCGAGCCATGACGTGACGACCGGCAAAGCGGGGGACACGAACGGGCTGCGCGACGGTGCCTCCGCTGCCACCGCGCGTTGCAGGAGGGCAAGCGCCCCTATCACCGTTAGCCATGCGCAGCGGTCGGAAATCAGTTTGCATCGCGCGTCAAACATAACGCAATCTCCAATGAAAAGTCGGGGCTGTCCAAATGGGTGGGGTGGCCGTCGGCGGCGTTAACGGACACCTGTTTGAGCGTGTGCCCTTCCTCAACACTAACCCATGCGGCAGTCCAGCGGCCCGGCGCGAGGTGAAGGGAAAGGGTGGTCGGCCCCCGCCCCTGAAGGTAGAGGGCGTGGGCGTGAGCCGGTTGCGAGAGCGCGTGGGCGGCGACGCCGGGGGCACGGGCGACGAGCAGGGGGTCAGGGTTGAGGCGGGCAAGGTCGAAACGCCGGAGGAAGTCGCTCAGGGCCCTGAACTGCCGCCGCAACGCGGGACTGCCGCCGCCGGGGGCTTGGTTCGCCGTGTCGGAGCCGTCTTCGTGTCCGACGGTGAAAGAGTAGTCGAGGTGGTTGAAGAGCGCGCCGCCGCTGAGCACGAAGGCCCAAGCCTGCCGCCGGTAGTGGTCGTCGGCGCGGCCCGCGAAGCCGGTCTCGTCGCAACCGATCACGCGGCCGAGGCCTCGGTTCCAAGTCACGGCTTCGGGATAGGCGTAGTGGAAATTGATGACGGAGGCTTGCGGCACAAGGTCTTCGTCGCGGAGTGCGAGGCGGAAGTTGGCGACGTTCTGCGCGATGAGGTGACGTTTCGGCAGGCGGCTCTCCTCGTCGGCGATGACCTGCGCGACAGCGCGTTGCCATGCGACGGTCTCGGGCTTGGGGATTTCTACGGCGTTGGGCCAGTTGGGCCGGTCGGTCAGGTAGGGGTTGATCGTCTCGCCCATGATCCGGTTGTCGGCCCAGGGCTCGTTCTGGATCTCGTAGAACAGGTTGTCAAAGCCGTTCAACTCGCGGATCAGCCAGCGGACGAGTCGCTCCTGCACAGCCCAAACGGCGGGGCCTGCCGCTGGGGTGTTGAGCCGCCGCCAGTCGGCGACGGCGACGCCCTGGATGTTGTTCGACGGGTTGAGCGGGTGCAGCGACCATTGCTTGTCGTTGTAGGTGGCGCAGAACAGCGTGAGTTCCACCGCCACGCCGTGCGCGTCGGCTTCGCGAAGGAAATCCTTGAGGCGGGCGAGGTATTCGGGCGAGAAGCGGTCGAGGTCGAAGCGGTTGCCGCCGCCCGCGTAGCCGGGCTCGCTGCTGCGCGCCCACGGCGCGAGGAAACGGCCTGTCGCGGGCGCGAGGGTGTTGCGCTGGATGCCGAATGCGCCCGGAGGCTCGACGTAGCTTCCGGTGAAGACGCGCGTGTAGTTCATGCCGTCGCGCTGGAGTGTTTCCAGATAACGGCGGAAGTCGAAGTCGAGGTTCAGCACCGCGCCGTAATGCTCGGCGCCGGTGACCAGCGCGACGGCCCTGCCGCGCCACTCGAACCAGCGCGGGTTGTCCGGGTGCAGACGGATCGGCTGAGCGTGGAGCGAGGCCGCAAGGAGGCAGGTGGCGAGAGCGGTGCGCGTGGCGCGAGTGCGGCTCATGGTTTGTTCTCCACGGGGTCTGCGGTCATGCGGCGGAGCAGTCCGAAGAAGCCGCGCTTGCGCGCGGAGCTGATGCCCCAGTTCACGGGCACGCTCTGGTAGCCCTCGTCGAAGCCTTCGCCCTTCATGCGGAAGTCGAAGTAGCCCCAGCTCGCGTAGCGGCTGACGGCGGCGAGCATGTTGTTGTCGGGCTTGTCGAAGTCGAAGTGGTCGTCCTCGTTGAAGAGGATCGGCTGGCCGCTGTAGGCGGGGAGCGCGCGGGTGTCGTCCACCATCTTGCGGATGCGGTCTGGCTGGTGAACGCCGTTGCCGTGCAGCAGCAGGAAGTCCGAGACGCGGACGACGTTCTCCTTCGGGATCGTGCCGCCGCCGTAGCTGGTGCCCGCGAGCAGGCGTCTGCCGCCGCGCTGGCGTGCCTTGACGCGCCCGATCAGCTCGTGGACGCGGTCGGGCCGCAGGATGGCGTGGTCGTAACGGACGTTGGCCTCGTTGTTGACCTCGATCAACACGTGGCGGTAGCCGCGTTCGAGGAGCCAGTCCACGGCGTTGTCAACGCCGCGCACGACGGAGGCCTCGTCGGAGAGGCGCTCGTCCTGCCCGAAGTAGAAGAGGCCGAGGATGACGGCCATGCCGAGTTCGTCGGCGCGGTCGAGCACCCGCTCCAGCCGGGCCATGAACTCGGGGCGCAGGCCGCCGTCGGGCGTGAAGGCGGAGTTGTGCCACGGCTGGGACTTGCTGTAGCCCTCGGGGCTGCCGCCCTGGAGGTTGAGGGTGAAGGCGAGCAGTCCGTGCTCGCGCCACAGCGGCATCGCGGCGAGGAACTCGCGCGTGTTGCGTTCGGGATCCCACGGGCCGTCGGGGTAGGCCCAGCGGCCGCGCGTCTCGGGGTTGAGGTCGTCAAAGGTGGCCTGCACCAGCCGGGCGTTCATCAGCAGGCCTTCGAGCTTCATACCGTTGTAGGAGCGACCCTCGTAGGTGGGGCGGCCGTTGATGTGGAAGGCCTGACCGTGGATGGTGACATCGGTTTTGCGAGGGAGCGGTTCGGCTGCAGCGGTTAGAGCAAAGATTGCGGCACCGGACAGAACGATTGTCTTTACATCGTACATGATGGCCTCCATTTTGCTTGAATTGATGTGCCGAGTCACGGCGTTTCATTGCGAATCAGCAGAATCCAGTCATTGCCAGGGGCTTCCTCGCCGGGCGGGTCGAATGTTCGGCGGCTCTGGCCTTTGAACGAGCCGAGCGGCGTCGATGTGCCGGTGCGGGGGTCGAACCAGACGGCCTGCACGTTTGCGGCGGAGAGCGGGGCCAACCGGATGTCCAGCGTGCGTCCCGTCGGCGTGTAGGCCAGCGCGACGTTCTCGCCGCGCAGGGCGAGGCACATCTCCCAGGGCAGGGACTGCTCGAACGCGAGCAGCGAGAGGTCGGGCGTCAGGGTGGTGAACGGCAGGCTCTCGAAGAGCCGCCGCAGGTGGCCCATCTGCACGGCACTGGGGGCGTCGAGGGCATCGTACCAGTACCTTTTCGGGCCGGCCACGCCCGGATATTTCGGCGCGTGCATCTGCCAGATGCTGTGGTGTCCGTAGGTGTGGCCCGCCGCGCCCGCGAACATGGCCCAGTAGGCCGCGCGGCGGGCGTCGTCGTCGGTGGCGACAGTCGGCGGGCGCCCGTGCCGGAACTCGGGGTAACTGCTTTCGAGGTCGACCACCGGCAGCGTGGGCTTCATGCCGTAGGCGTGCTCCACCATCTGCCAGTTCATGACCCAGCGCCCGTGCCCCGATTGGAGGCCGTGGAAATCCAGCCACGGCTCGTTGTTCAGGAACCACGCGGTGCTGCCGGGGCCGCTGGTGTGGTAGGTCATCATCACGCTGTCATAATCCTCTTTCCCGCTGACGCCGATGGCGATGCCCCGGGCCATGGCCCGCCAGATGGCCTTGGCGGCGTCGGTGGGCGCGGCACGGTCGCCACCGAGTATCCACACGATATTGCTGAAGGCTTTGAGGCGGCTGCCGATAAAGCGCCCGTAGGCTTCGGCGTTCTCGACCGTGAAGAACCCGTCGACGAGGCCATTCTGCCAGTTGGAGGTCACGTGTTTGCCCCAGGTGGGCAGCAGGCCGACATAGAGCCCGTGCTCGCCCGCCAGCCGCACGGCGCGTTCCACGTCGTCCCAGTAGTCGTTGTCCGGGCCGTCATTGACGATGGGGCGGTCGGGGCGTTTGGGCTCGATGGGCAGGTGGCCGAAGGCGTTGGGGGTGTCGCCGCGGAGTTCTGCCAGCGCCACGGTCTGGATGACGGTGAAACCCTTGTCGCGGCGGTCCGCGAAATAGCGGCGCATCTCCGCTTCGTCGAGGTCGTGGAGCAGTTGCCACGCGGTGTCCGCGAGCCAGAAGAACGGTTTGCCGTTGGCGGTCTCGAAGAACCGGCGGTTGGCGGTGACGCGCAGCGGCGACAGACGGGCAGGCGCGTCGATGGCTGCGGCGGCGGTCAGCGTCAGAAGGGCAGCGCCGGAAAGGGCAAGGCATTTTGGCTTAAACATGACGGTCTCCTGATTTGCACACAGAACACGCGGGGCTCACGGATCGAGAAGCGTTTTGTGTGTTGTCGTATTCATGGCGGGGAAACGGCACCGGGGGAGAAGAGGAGGCTATCAACGAACTCGTTTGTTTTAAAGAACGTCGGGGTGTGCACCGGCTTTCCGGCGAGGGTGAGGTTCTCGAAGGTGAGGTTGCGGATACGGGCGTCGGGCTGGCCCCAGAGGATTTGGGGTTCACCGAGGACGCTGGGCGCGGCGATGGCGATGTTCTGGAAGATGATGCCCGACAGGTCTCCGGCGCCGCGCTTTTCGGCGTGTTTCGAATACGGCTCAGGCATGGTCATGCAAATGAAGAACTGCTGCAACGTCGGTCTGGGGTCTTCGATGTTGATGTTGCGGAAGATCACGCCGGAACCCGCGGCACCCTTGCCTTCGCCGCGCATGTTGAAGACCCGTCCGCCGCTCCAGTGGTGCCATTTGGCGCGCGAGTAGATCACGTCGCAGTCCTCAACCACCAACGGGCGGTCGGCAAGCTGCGGCAGGGCGCTTAAGACGAAGGACGAGCCGTTGGCGTCGTTCCACAGCACGACCCGGCGGATGCCCAGACCGTTCACGTAAAGCGAGTCATCTTGGGTGCGGATGAAACAGTCCTCGATCAGCGTGTTCCCGAAGGGATTGATGCCGTCGCCATTCACGCGCCATGTGAAGATCTTCGTCCACGTGACGGCGTTGGGATGCCCCGCTTTGTACGGGCTGACCAGCATGAGCGAGTGGGTCGCCGAGTCCGCGATGGTGAGGCCTTCGACGCGCGTGTCCGTTGCGCCAACGATCTCGATGGGGCGATAAAGCCCGTGTTCCTTGTCGGAAATCGCCGGCTCGACGTACTTGGGATGCTTCAGCCGTGCCCCCGACAAGGTGCCGAGGCCGAAAATGCGGATGTGATGGCCGTCGCCCCATTTCCGGTTGGAGAGTGTGCCGTAAACGATGGCATCTCCCGGGATGTAATACTGGCGGTTCGCGCGGAGCGGGAAAGCCAGACCGACATCATGAATGCCGGGCAAGAAATAGAGCGTCGTCCACGGCCCGTCGGAGGGCGGCATCTCGCCGGGCTTCACGGTCAACACGCTGGGATCATGAGGCGTGGGCTTGCCGTCGAGCGGCGGGTTGGCAAAGATGGAAAGGGTGTGGATCGGCGGCCCTTTGTAACCTTTGCCTGTGTCCTGCCCGTCCATCTGGCCATCGATGTCGACGGACACGAGGCAGGGGTTGTCGAGCCTCACCAGAACCTTGCCGTTCTGGATAGCGCACTCGGACGCCTTGCGCCGCGGATGGACTGCTGCGGCACGGATCGGTAGGCCGTTGACGCGGGCGATCTCGATCTCCACGGGACCGGCCGTCTCAACGTTCACGTAAGTATGCGTCCAGCCCGCCAACGTGTCGAAGTAACCGTCCGTCTTCTTCTCAACGGCCTTGCAGACGGTCTCCCACGCGAAGGCACTCTGCCACGCGCCGCCGCCGTCGCGGGCGGAGCGCACACGCACGTTGTAATGCTCCGAGGCCGGAAGGCCGGGCACGGGAGGATACACCACCAAATCGTCGGCGGCGCACGCC
>Ga0208244_100715_pt1 | contig 26229 bp, 20 predicted proteins | sample SubbioCR12Aug_5A_FD_184828 | JGI IMG/M metagenome (GOLD analysis project Ga0208244, IMG submission 184828) | Serpentinite rock and fluid subsurface biosphere microbial communities from McLaughlin Reserve, California, USA - CR12Aug_5A (SPAdes) | ecosystem: Environmental > Terrestrial > Deep...
GGGCGGCGAACATGGCCGCCAGCAAACGGAAAACGGCATAGAGCAGGGACAGCATCATCCCGAGCATGACGATAATCGCCAGCGTGAAGCCGTTGTCGCGCATTTCCGCCGGGGCGTCGGGGAAGTCCATCGGCGCGGAGGCAGGCGTTGGGGCCTCCGCATCCGGGACGGCGACCAGCAGGGGTTGCAGTTCGGGCCGCTCAGGCAAATCCACGCCGCCAGCCGCCAGGTGAGTCTCGATTAGCCCTGGTAATTTAAGCCGAATCTGGTCGTAGCCGACCAGCGGCTCGTCGCCAATTACCAGGAAAGGCACGCCGACCAGGTGTTTGGGGATGCCGTAACTTTCACCCAGGGCGTAGAGCGCGTCGACGTCTTCGAGGCTGTAGATTTGGATGAGTTGCAGGTCGAGTTGTGAGCCATATTGCTCGCGGATGGGCGGCAGGGTCAGGCTGATGGTTTGTTCGCAGTGCTTGCAGCCCGACATCCAGAACATGACGGCGTGTACGATGGGCGCTTCCTCGGTCTGGGCCTGGGCAGGAGCGGCGAAGATGGCGAGTAGGACGATTAGGACGAGTGGGGTGAGAAGGAATTTTCCGGTCATGTTTTCTCCGTTTGTATAGCGCGAGATAACATCTCGCTCCACGGCGAGTCTACCAGAAAAAAACATCCCCGCTTGGGGCGGGGATGTGGGTGGCGGTGCATTATTTTACAGGCCGGCGGCTTTGCGCAGGGCTTCGGCGCGGTCGGTGTTTTCCCAGGGGAATTGGACATCGTCGCGGCCAAAGTGACCGTAGGCGGCGGTTTGGCGGTAGATGGGGCGGCGCAGGTCGAGGTCGCGCAGGATGGCGCCGGGGCGCAGGTCGAAGGTGGCCTGGACAAGTTCGGCGATTTTTTCGTCGGCAATTTTGCCGGTGCCGAAGGTTTCGACATTGACCGAGAGCGGGTGCGAGACGCCAATGGCATAAGCAACCTGGATTTCGCAGCGGTCGGCCAGCCCGGCGGCGACCACATTTTTGGCGGCCCAGCGCGCGGCGTAGGCGGCGGAGCGGTCTACCTTGGTGGCATCTTTGCCTGAGAAAGCGCCGCCGCCGTGGCGTCCCATGCCGCCGTAGGTATCGACGATGATTTTGCGGCCGGTCAGGCCGGCGTCACCCTGCGGGCCGCCGATGACGAAGCGGCCAGTTGGGTTGACGTAGATTTTCATCTCGGCATCGCGCAATTCGGCGGGGATGACCGGGTCGATGATGTGCTTAATCACTGCGGCGCGAATCTCTTCCTGCGAGATTTCGGGGGCGTGCTGGGTCGAAATCAGGACGGTGTCGATGCGCTTGGGCTTGCCGTAGGAATATTCGACTGTCACCTGGCTTTTGGCGTCCGGGCGCAGCCAGGGCAGGGTTCCGTTTTTGCGCACTTCGCTCTGGCGGCGGACAAGTTTGTGAGACAGGTAAATCGCCAGGGGCATCAGGGTGGGGGTTTCGTTGCAGGCATAGCCGAACATCATCCCCTGATCTCCTGCGCCGATGGCTTCGATCTCAGCCTCACTCATATCGCCGTTTTTGGCTTCCAAGGCTTTATCGACACCCATGGCAATATCGCCGGACTGTTTGGCAATCGCGACCAAAACGCCGCAGGAGTTGCCATCAAAGCCTTTTTCAGAATTATCGTAGCCGATTTCATTAATCACCTTGCGGACAAGGTCATCATAGTTAAAAACCGCATTGGTGGTGATTTCACCGAGCAGAACCACAAAACCGGTTTTGGTGGCCGTTTCGCAGGCCACGCGCGAGCGCGGGTCTTGCTCGAGGCAGGCGTCGAGAATGGCGTCTGAAATCTGGTCGCACATTTTGTCGGGGTGGCCTTCGGAAACCGACTCGGATGTGAACATCAGTTTGGGTGAAGTCATAAAGGTTATTGTCATTGTTTTTGTTTCTCCTTGAGAAAATGTAATTGCCCCTTCCGGTATAACTGAAAGGGCAATTACGAAGAACATAGACGCCCTCTCATCTCCCAGATGTTCTCTGCCGGAATTGGCACCGTGTCTGGCTTTCGCCAGCCGGTTGTCGAGGCTTCGTCGGGCCGGTCCCTCCGCCTCTCTGGATAAGAGTGCCGTATTGGGGCTATTAAGTTGATGGCGCGATATTACCACAGGTTTAAAAGCGAGTCAAAGGATTGCATTCGGCGCACTTTCGAAAAATCTAAAAAGCCCCGGCGACCAGAGCGGATGCCGGGGCTTTTTCTATGAGGAGGATTCTTTAGTTGTCAGCAGCGCAACGAAATCCTATACGGTTGTTGAAATCGCCCTTGTATTTTTCCGATTTGCTGTCGGCAGTCAGGTCGGGGGCAAGCGCGAAGCCGCGCTTTGACAGGCGCACATCCTTAAAGCTGTCTTGCCACGAACCGCCGCGGATGGCGCGGCGCAGGCCGTGAACGCTGGCTGTGGCTGGGCCGGTCGGGTTTTCAGACGCGCCGGTTTCGTAGTAGGTGTCATTGTAGTAGTCTGACACCCATTCCCAGACATTGCCGGCCATATCGAGAATGCCAAACGGGCTGGCACCGCTCGGGTAGGAACCGACGCGGGTGGTGTCGCGAACGCCATAATCGTAATTGGCGAGGTTGTTGGTCGGGCTTTGGTCACCCCACGGGTAGCGGCGGAAATCGGTCGAGCCGCGCGCGGCGTATTCCCATTGGGCCTCGGTCGGCAGGCGGCGTCCGGCCCAGGTGCAGTAGGTCTTGGCGTCTTCCCAAGAGACGTTGATGACGGGATAGTCATTAAAGTCTGCATTGGCAAAGTAACTGGGGCGTGTCGCCGAGCTCAAATTGCGCGGCAGGTCGCATGCGCCGGCCTGCACGCACAGCGCGTACATGCCGTTGGTGACTTCGACCTTGTCCATCCAGAACGCGCTGATGGTCACTTTACGAGCCGGCTTCTCATTTGCCGTCGCATCCGCGTCCAGGCCGCCCATCTGGAAAGAGCCGCTCGGGATGAAGACCGAAAGCATGCCATCCACGCTGGATGCGCGCTCGTCGCCGGGTTGGGCATTTTGCAGGGGCTTTTCTGTCGGCACTGCGACGACTTCCACCGTCGGTACGGCTGTCGGTAGGACAACAGCGGTCGGTTCGGCCTGGCTTCCGCCCAGGCCGCCGCCACAGGCGCTCAGGAACAGGGCCAGGCTCATCAAAATTGGGAACACTCGTTTCATAGATGCCTCCTTGGGTATTTGAATTATTTTTCACTATAACCTAACAAGAATGCAAGGTCACTCCCCCATTTGTACGATTGCCTAATCCAGATTCAAACCCGCGTTTTACTACCCGCGCAGTTGCGATAAAATCAGCCTATGCCTGCCCTCGAAAAGACCCTGCCCACCGACGACCTCGGACATTTGAGAATTGTTGCATCACTATGGGGTGTCGAACTGGCCTCCGCCGACCCGGCCCAGGCGGTTGTCGAACTGGCCTCCGCGCTGTGCGATGCCGAATTGCTCGAAGAAGTGCTAACAGCCCTGTCCGACGAGGCCCAAACCGCCATCGGCGCGTTGGTAGACGCCTCGGGCCGCCTGCCTTGGGACGCCTTTACCCGCCGCTTTGGCGAACTGCGCGAGATGGGCCCCGGCAAACGCGACCGCGAAAAACCGCACCTGCGCCCGGTTTCCATCACCGAGGGCCTGTGGTACCGCGCCCTGGTTGCGCGGGCCTTCTTCGAGACCGGCAAAGGCCCGCAGGAATTCGCTTTCATCCCCGACGACCTGCTCGAAGCGCTTGAGTTTATCGGATTCAAGAACGATGAAGCCGATGGGCAAACGGATTTACCGACGGAAAAACGGATGGAGGAAGCGGATAGCCCTCCGGCGCTGGAAGACGTGCCGGAAGCCGACCCGCAACCCGAGCCTGAATCCAGCCCGCCCGTGGCGGTGAAACTTGTCCCGCGAAAATCCGCGCCTGTCGTCACCGACGACAAGCCGTTGGGCCGCCCGGCCACGCCAGCCGAAAAATCGGTTACACAGGCCGCTTCAGACGGGATATTGGAGGAGCTTACCACACTGTTGGCGGCCCTGCGCACCGGCAGGCCAATCCCGGCCCTGGGCTTATACCAGCCGTTCGCGCTCGACCTGTTGACTGTTTCCGGTTTTATCGGCCCCTCCAACCTCCAGGGTGAGTCCGCGGCCCCGGCCTGGTCGCTCAACCCCGATTCGCTCAAGGCCTTTTTCGAGGCCTCCCGCGCCGGGGCGTTGGGCGCTTTTGCCGAGGCCTGGCGTGCCAGCCCGGATATTAACGAACTGCGCCAAATTCCCGGCCTGGTTTGTGAAGGCGGGTGGCGCAACGACCCGCTGGCAACCCGCGCCTTCCTGCTCGACCTGCTGGCGCTGGTTCCCAAAGGACAATGGTGGAGTCTTTCGGCCTTCATCCGCGACCTGAAGGCCGCTTCGCCCGACTTCCAGCGCCGGGGCGGGGAATACGATACCTGGTTCATCAAGCGCGAATCGGACGGCCTGTACCTGCGCGGCTTCGAACAGTGGGAGGCTGTCGAGGGCGAACTGGTGCGCTACTTCATCCAAATTCTGCACTGGCTGGGCCTGGCCGATGTGGCCCTGCCCAGGGAAGACGGCCCAATCAGCGCGTTTCGGTTGCTGGCAATGGCCCCTTCAAGCGACGAGAACGGCAAAATCAGCGTCAGTTCCAACGGGCGCATTAGCGCGCCGCGCCTGACCCCGCGCGGGGCGCGTTACCAGGTGGCCCGTTTTTGCGATTGGGAAGCGCCCAGGCATGACGGCGATTATCGTTACCGGGTTACCCCCGGTTCGCTCAAGACTGCCCAGGCACAAGGTTTAAAGGCCGGGCAATTGCTCAGCCTGTTGGCGAAGAACGCCGCCGGGCCGATTCCGCCTGCGTTTGTGAAAGCCCTCCAGCGTTGGGAAGTTAACGGCAGCGAGGCGCGGGTCGAGCATCTGGTCGTTTTAAGGGTATCCAGGCCTGAGGTGATGAGCGAACTGAAAAACTCGAAGGCGGGGCGATTCCTGTCAGAGCCGCTGGGGCCGACTGCGGCGGCGGTCAAGCCGGGGGCCGAATCCAAAATCCTGGAAGCCCTGGCTGAGATGGGGCTGCTGGCCGAAGTGATTGGGTTGGCAGGGGATGGAGAATAAAAGACTCGCCGAAAGGCGAGTCTTTTATTCTCAGACGTCTTTGCCCGCACCGCGCTGGACGTGTTCGGCCAGGTCGTCGCGGGTGGCCTGGGCCATCGGAACCCCGGTTTTGTAAGCCGCCGAGGAGATGGCGTGCGATACGACGGGTGAGGCCAGGAGCAGGAAGATAATCAGCACCAGCCCTTTCCAGACGGTCAGCGGGGTGATCAGGATGGCGGCAACCAGCAGCAGGACTGCCCCAAAAGCGCTGACCTTGCCGGTGGCGTGCAGGCGGGTGTAAACGTCGGGCAGGCGGGTGACGCCCAACATGCCCAGGGCTGAGAAGGTTGTGCCGGCAACAAGGAAGAAAATAGCCAGGATTTTGAAAAGTGGACTGAGATTTTCCATGTTAGAACATCCTGTGGTCGACGATGTATTTGGCCAGGGCGATGGTGATCAGGTAACTGAGGGCAGCCAGCCCCAGGGCGACATCGATGAAAATCGCATTGTTGACGTTCATGTTGTAGTCGCTGACGGTTCCAACGACTGCTACCAGCACCAGTATGCATAAAATCAGTGTGCCGGTCAGGTCGAGGCCAATCAGGCGGTCGAAACTGTTTTCACCGCGCCAGGCGCGTAGGACAGCCATCAACAGGAAGATGGTGTGGATAATGAGCGCCCCCGAGGCGACAACAAGCAGAGTGGTATCAAGCAGGTCCATGAGTCAAGCCTTATTCGACAATCTTGCTGAGCAGGCTGCGGCGTTCTTGCTGGGCCTGTTCAGCATATTCTTTCGAGCGGGTGATGTTGAGGGTGTGGGTGTACATAATGCCGTTTTCGTCTATGGCAACCACCATTTCGCCGGGGGTCAGGGTGATGGCGTGTGCACTCAGGGCCATGGCCAGTTCGCTTTTGCAGCCCGAGTCGATGGCGATGATGCCGGGTTTGATGGGCAGTTTGGGGTTGAGCACAATTTGGGCAACCTGGATGGCGCTCTTGAACATATCGACGATGACGAGCAGGGCGTAGCGCACCAGCCCCAAAAGGAAGGGGAAGAAGCGCGACCAGTTAAAGGGTTGTTTGCGGTTTGGGAGCAGGAGGCTGATGCCGATTGCCAGCAAGGCCCCAAAGACCAGGTTGGGAATGGGGGAGTGATTGGCTGTTTCTTCGGCGGTTTTGCTTGAAAGCGCCAGGTAAATGAGAAACAGGGGCAGGGCGATTTGAAGTCGAACCATAAAACATCCTTCTTGAATGACACAATTTGCAGGCGTGCAGTTGTCTACTGCGAAACTTGCAGCAGTGCGGAGGCTTCTTTGACGATGGAAATGTAGTTGGATGAATCAGCCAGCGAGGCCGTTATGTTGTTGGCGGCAACGATGAGCGGTTCGCCCCAGATTCCAAGCGCAAGGCAGAGCAGCACCAGCAGGGTTGGGGCTATCAGCCAGTCGCCCTGTTTGGGTTTGACGTTGGGGTTTTTCTCGAACCAGATTTTCATGAAGGCCGAGATGACGTAGAACAGGGTCAGGATGCTGGCGACGCCGATGATTGCCAGGGGCAGGTATTGTTCGGCCTCTACGCCGCTCCAGAAGATTCCGAGTTTGCTGATGAAACCATTGGTCGGAGGGATGCCTGCCAGCGCCATGCCGCCCAGCAGGAACAGGACGCCCGCCGCCGGGCTGTTCTTGCCGACGCCGAGCACGACCTCGAAAGAGGCGCTTTTGACCGGCGCGCGGCTGGCGATTGCTCCGGCCAGCATCAGCATGGCGGCTTTAATCAGCGAGTGATTGAAGGTGAACACCAGGGCTGCCGCAATCGAGAAGGGCGTACCCCAGCCGATGCCAACCAGGATGAAGCCAATCTGGCTGAGGGTCGAGTAGGCCAGCATACGTTTGGCATTGTGCGTCCCGGCTGCGCCAAATCCGCCGTAGATGACGCCGACCACGCCGAGAATGACCAGCAGCAGGCGCAGGGTATCGGCCTGGTTGACAAACAGGAGCGAGGTCATGCGCAGGAAGCCATAGACTCCCAGTTTGACCACCACCGAGGAAAGCATGGCGCTGACCGCTGTCGGCGCGGCGGCGTGGAAGTCGGGCTGCCAGAAGTGGAAGGGGAACACCGCGCTCTTGGTCAGGAAGGTGGCTGTCAGGAAGGCCATGCCGGCCAGGGCGAGCGGTTTGAGCGGTTCAGTCTGGATGAGTTCTCCCAACTGGGCCAGGTTGAGTGTGCCGTAGGATGCGTACAGGGAGCCGACACCGAGCAGGAACAACAGGGCGGCGACGGTGCTAATCAGGAAATATTTGTAAGCGGCTTCGACGCCGTATTTGTCATCGGCGATGCCTGTCAGGGTTGCGCCAGTGATGACGATGACCTCGGCAAACACGAACAGGTTGAACAGGTCGCCGGTCAGGAAGGCGCCGCTCAGGCCGGTGGCCAGCCCCAGGAAGAGCGGGTAGAAGGTGGGGTATTGAACCACTTTTTCTGTCGAACCAATGGCATACAGGATGCCTGCGCTGAGCACCAGTTGGGTCATGACCAGCATGAAGACGCCCAGCGGGTCGGCAACCAGGGTGATTCCTGCCGGGACGGGCCATTGCCCCGATTGCAGGGCAAACGTGGCGCCTTCGAAAATGACTTTTTGGGCCAGGAACAGCGAGAACGCCAGGGCGGCGGAGATGAATGCAAGCGAGAGCCAGGCTTGCAACCGGCGGCGTTTGCGCAGCAGCAGGGTGGTGAAAACACCTGCAAACGGAATCAGCAGAGGGGGAAGGATGAGCCAGTCCATATCAGTTGCGCAATCCTTCCACTTCGTCTGAATTGCTGGTCTTGTAGCGCTCCGCAATGATGTACAACAGGCTGAGCACAAAAGCAAACCCACCTGCACTGATGACGATGGCGGTCAGTACCAGGGCTTGCGGCAGGGGGTCGCTGACCTGTCCCTGGGCCTGGTAATAGGCAGCGGCGACGCCGTCGTATGCGCCGGTGGTAAAAAGGAACATGTTAACGGCGTTAGAGAGCAGCACCAGCCCGGTCGCAGAGCGAATCGTGTTGCGGCGCATGAGTTGGAACAATCCCAGCGAGAACATGGTGGCAATGGCTAAAGCGGTTAGGAAATTCATGGTTTATTCTTGTCCGATTTCTTTCAACAAGGCGGTACTTTCGGTGTCGGCTTCGGTCGGGTGTCCGAGGTTGTCGAGTATCAGCACAGAAGCGCCCAGGATTGTGATGCAAATGGCAATTTCAAAAATGAGGGCGTTGGTGAAAACCAGGCCAACCGGCAGGTAATTGGAAACCCCGAGCATTGCGCCGTAATCGACAGGCGCGAAGAATCCCTTGCCGAACACGAAGCCAAGCAGGGCGTTTCCGAGGGCAATCGCCAGACCAATGCCTATCAGGCGCACCGGGTTGAGCCAGGTGAGTTTGGCTTTGGTGGCATTGTAGCCAAAGATGATGTACCAGCTGGCAATCGCCAGGCCGATGGTCACACCGGCGGTGAAACCGTCGCCGGGCTGGTCGTGTCCGTAAATCAATTGGGTTAGGGCCAGCATTACGGCCAGCGGCAGGATGGCATAGGCCAGCATGTGCAGGAATGGCGAGGTGGGCAGCCCAAACGAGCCGCGCGGCTCGCCTGGCGGATTGCGGTTTTCCTCGGGTTCAACCTGGCTATCTTTGGCCTTGCGGACGGTGAAGTGCAGCAAGGTGTAAATTCCCAGCGCGGCAAAGGCAAAGACCATGATTTCGAGCATGGTGTCTATCGCGCGGAAGTCTACAACAATTGCGCCGACCATGTCTTTTGCGCCAGCCAGCGTTTTTGCGCCGTCGACATGATAGGCTTCGGCCAGGTTCGTGCGCTCATTGCGCGTATTCAGGGATGTCAACGAGACCACGAAGACCAGCAGGCCGAGGGAGGAAGCAATAAAGGCATCGCGAAAAATGCCGAATCGGGTACGGTTGATGGTAAACTGGCGCGCCTTTTTGCGCAATTTACGCGGGATGATGGTCAGCGTCAGCACCAGGATGATGGTTGCCAGGATGTCGACCACCACTTGCACCAGGGCCACATCCGGGGCGGGTTCGAGGGCCATCCAGCCTGCTACCGCCAGGCCCGAAACACCCAGGGCCAGGATGGCGTGCAGGTCGCGCAGGATGAGGACGCTGGCCAGCGAGCCAATCAGGGCGACCAGCAGGGTGGTGATCCGCAGGATGGGGAAGTAGGTTGTCAGGCTGCTGAACGTCAGGCTTTCTTGCAATGTATCCAGTGGCGGCAGTGCCCCAAACGAAAGGAAGATGGCGACGGTGGTGAAAAGCATGACGCCGATGTAAAAGCGGATTTGTCCGCGCTGGAGCAGGGTGGCTTCGCGCGCCCCCCAGGCGATGCCGCGCAGGGTGGCGTCGTACAGGCTGTTGGCGCTGAAATTGGGCAGGATGGCCGTCAAAATTGGGCGGATGCGCGCCAACTGCCAGAAGAGCAGCGAGCCGAGGCTGATTGCGGCAATCGAGAGAAACAGCGGGATGTTAAGCCCCGTCCACAGGGCCAGCGATACTTTGACGCTTGCCCCGAAGACCGATTTTGCGGCGTCGGCCAGGAAGTTGACCAGGAAGGCCGGTTCAGAGAGAAGCCCGACCAGCAGCGAAAGAAAAGCCGGGATGGCCGGAGCCAGCCAAAAGCCCCAATGGGGGTCGTGTCCGTGGAGCGGATGTTTGGGGTCTGCCGGTCGGCCGAGAAAAGTCCCGCGAATGAGCAGCCCTGACTGCGCCAGGAGCATTGCCCCGGCCAACACCGTCATCAGCGGGAAGATGATATTAATAACTGCAGACAGGTCTTTGTGGGCGGCGCTGGCCAGCAGGGTCTCTTTGGCGAGGAACCCGAACAGGGGCGGTAACCCGGCCATTGAGAGGGCCGGAATCAACATCAAAATAAACAGGATGGGCATTTGCTTGCGCAACCCGCCCAGAAGGCGCAGGTCGCGTGTGCCGGTTTCGTGGTCGATGATGCCTGCCGACATAAACAGGGACGATTTATACAGGGCGTGCGCCAGGATGCCAATCACCAGGGCTTTGTAGGCATATTCATGTCCCAGGCCTATCAGTGCAACCAGCACCCCTAATTGTGAGATGGTCGAATAGGCCAGCAGGGCTTTCAGGTCGTTTTGTTTCAGGCCGAGATAGGCCCCGGTCAGCATGGTGGCAAAACCAAAGATGGTTAAAGTCCAGAACCAGGTGTCGTTGCCGCCCAAGACCGGGTTGAAACGCGCCAGCAGGTAAATGCCGGCCTTGACCATGGTGGCCGAGTGCAGGAAGGCGCTGGCCGGGGTGGGGGCTGACATGGCCTCCGGCAGCCAGATATGGGCCGGGACCTGGGCGCTCTTGGTGAAGGCTCCCAGGGCAATCAGGCCGAAAAAGGCGGGGTAGAGCGGGCTGTTTTGCAAAACCTCGCGGCTCGAAAGGACGGTCTCAAAGTCAGACGCGCCGGTAACCACCATGACAAAAGCAAAGCCCGCCAGCAGGGCTATCCCGCCGCCGCCGGTAATGAACAGAGACTTGAACGCGCCCTTGCGCGCGGCTTCTTCCTTATATTTGTAGCCAATCAACAGGAAGGAGGAGATGCTTGTCCCTTCCCAGAACAGGAACAGCGTAATCAGGTCTCCGGCCAGCACAACGCCGAGCATGGCAGACATGAACACCAGCGTATAGGCCTGGAAACGCCAGGCGGTTTCATCGCCGTGGAAGTAATACCCGGCGTAGATGACAATCAGCGTCCCGATGCCGGTGATGATGAGGGCAAACAACGCGGCCAGGCCGTCGAGGTAAAGTGAGAAGTTGATTCCCATCGACGGAATCCATGCCGTGCTGAAGGTCAGCGGGGTCCCGGCAGGTTTCCCGGCGTAGGCCAGCAGGATGGTCGTGAAGGCTGCGGCGGGGAAGAGGGCCAAAATCCAGCCCATGCGCTCGGAGGCCAGGCGCGGCCTTATGGCTGGCAGCGAAAAAACAATCGTGAGCAGGATGGCAATGGCGAGAAGAATGAATGGAAAAATCAGGATGGTTGGCATAGGGATTTATTTTAACCAAAAAAGACGGGGAAGATAGACTGCGAATGGGTCATTTACGGCGTTCTTACGGGATTCATATATACTTTGTAACACAATTCTGAAATCTTGCGGCAAACACAGGCGGGTAATGTAAAATAGTCATCGTTTATTGGCTTCTAACTGGATGGAAAAACCGATTATGACCCGGATTGTTTGCATTTTCATCGTATCCTGTTTCCTGCTCTCCGCCTGCGCCAGCCCCGTCACACCTGTCGAGTTGACGGTGGCTGCCGCCGCGGATTTGCAATTTGCCTTTACTGAAATTGGCGAACTCTTTGAGCAGGAAACCGGTTATAAAGTCACATTTGTCTTTGGCTCGACCGGGCAGTTGGCCCAGCAAATCGAAAATGGCGCGCCTTACGACTTGTTTGCCGCCGCCAACATCGCCTTTGTGGATGGGTTGGATAAGCAAAACCTGGTCTTGCCCGATACTGTCGCGCTTTACGCGCGCGGGCGAATTGTGCTGGCGGTCAACAAGGATTTAGGTGTCAAGGCTGTTGCCCTGGAAGACTTGCTCTCCGATACCATCACCCACATCGCCATCGCCAACCCGCAACATGCGCCTTACGGGCTGGCCGCCCAGGAAGCCTTGCAGTCGGCAGGCCTGTGGGAACGGGTGCGGCCCAAGCTGGTCTATGGTGAAAACGTTCGCCAGGCGCTGCAATTTGTCCAGACCGGCGACGCACAGGTTGGGATTGTATCCCTTTCAGTGGCGAATGTGCCAGAAATCACCTGGACGCTGCTCGACGACGAACTGCACAACCCGCTCGACCAGGCCCTGGCGGTGATTGCCAGCAGTCCGCACCCGGAGGTTGCCCGCCAATTCGCAGCCTTCATCAACGGCCCAAGCGGGCGTCCGATTATGCAAAAATATGGCTTCGTTTTGCTCGGTGAAGCGATTGTCATACCGACCCCATAAATGACCTGGACGCCGTTTTCGCTTTCGATGTGGGTTTCGACCTGGGCCAGCCTGGCGGCCCTGCTGTTTGGCACCCTGATTGCCTGGGCCTTGGTCAAAATTCCCTTTCGCGGCAAATGGGTCGCCGAGGGGCTGATTATGGCGCCGCTCGTCCTGCCGCCGACCCTGCTCGGCTATTACCTGCTGACCGCGCTCGGCCAGCGCGGAATCGGGCCCTGGGTCGAACAGGTTTTTGGCTTCCGTATCGTTTTTTCGCCGCTGGCGGCGGTGATAGCGGCTACAGTGGCGGCCCTGCCGCTTGTCATCCAGACCGTGCAGGTCAGCATCGCCTCTCTCTCGCGCGAGGTGGACGAAGCCGGTCAGTTGGATGGCTGCACCCAATGGGGGTTGTTCCGCCATATCCACCTGCCGCTTATCTGGCGCGGACTGCTGGCCGGATGGGTGTTGGGCTTCTTGCGCGCCCTTGGCGATTTTGGCGCGACGCTGATGGTGGCGGGCAATATTCCGGGCCGTACCCAGACCCTTTCGATGGCGATTTACGACGCGGTGCAGTCCAACAACCTGTCCCGCGCCAACGAACTCGCCCTGTTGCTGACTTCGATTGGCTTTGGCCTGCTCTTTCTCGTCTTGCGCTTGCGCCAGCAAAAAGAAAAGGACGATTGACGTGGACGAATCCCTGTCTCTGGGCTTGCTGCTGATTCTCGTTCCGCTGGTCTTCCTGGTGGCCGGGGCTTATGCCTCGGTCGGCCTGGGCGGCGGAACCGGCTACCTGGCAGTCATGACCCTGGTGGGCTTGCCCGCCGCCGGGATGGCCCCGACCGCGCTGCTGCTCAACCTGGTGGTTACCGGGGCGGCCTTGCTGCGCTTCGGGCTGGCCGGGCGGCTGCAAGGACGGCTCTTCCTGCCTTTCCTGCTGCCCGCCATTCCCGCCGCCTTCCTGGGCGGACTGGTGACCGCCGACCGGCGGATTTTCCTGGCGGTTTTGGCGCTCACGCTGGCAGTGGCGGCCCTGACCATGCTCTGGCACACGCCAAAGACCCGCGAGCAGGCGCAACCCCCGCGCCGCGCGCGGCTCCTGCTGGTTGCGCTCCCGGCTGGCGCGGCGATAGGATTCCTGTCCGGCTTTTTGGGGATAGGCGGCGGAGTTTTCCTCGGGCCGTTGATTCTTTTCCTCGGCTGGGCCAGTTACCGCGAGACGGCGGCGATGAATTCCGCACTCATCCTGGTCATTTCGGCGGTTGCCCTGGCGGCGCACGGCCTTAAGGGCGGCGTTTCGCTGATGGTGGTTGCCCCGCTGGCGCTGGCCGCCCTGTTGGGCGGGCTGGCCGGGGCGACTTTTGCTGAGAAGAAACTTTCGGCGCGCGCCTTCCAGCGGATTTTTGCCGCTATTATTCTGGTTGCGGCCTTCAAGGCGGGCTACGACGCGCTGTTTCTTTAAGTTGTTGCGGCTTCCAGCGTTTCGCCGGCCTCTGCCGGGTAGCGGCGCGAAATCCAGAAGGCGAACGCGAATCCTGTTATCAACATCCAGATGGCGTACAGGCCTGGGATGACCGCCATTTCGTTGTTGCCCAGAATGGTCAACGCCACGGTGATGGCAACGGTCGAATTTTGCAGGCCCATTTCGATGGAAATGGTGGTCGATTGAACCCGGTTGATGCCCGCCAGTTTGGCGACATAAAAACCGATAGCCAGCGCGGCAAGGTTCAGGACGATGAAGGCGGGCGCAAAGCGCGGCCCGTCGCGGACGATGGTATCCCAGTTTTGGACAACCAGCGCGCCAATGACCAGGAACAGGAACAACGAGGCAAAGATGCGGGTGAAGCGTTTGCTGTTTTCAGCGAACTCGGTTTTCCAGTGGCGGATACCCATGCCGATGATGACCGGGACAACCGTCAGGGCGGCCACCTGAACCATGGTGTCGGCCACGGGGAAGTTGATATCCAGTGTACCGCTTCCATATAATGGATAGGCAATGCCAAGCAGGAAAGGGATGGTCAACCAGGCCAACAGGTTCGAGATGGCCGTCAGTGTAACCGACAGGGCGCGGTCGCCATCGGCGGCATGGACGATAAGGTTGGAGGTTGCCCCGCCCGGCGAAGCCGCCAGCAGGATAATGCTGATGGCGTAAACCGGGGCCAGCGCGAAAGCGCCCGCCACCGCAAACCCCAGCAAGGGCAGCAAAACCAGTTGGCACAGCAGCCCGATTCCGACCTGTTTGGGTTGGGTCAATACCCTCCTGAAGTCTGCCAAGGTCAGGGTCATTCCCAGCGTCACCATGATGATGACAATTGCCAGGGGAAGAACGACGTTTGAAAGCACACTCTCTTGCATGGGTTACCTCCTGAAGTTGGTTGATGTGTCTCGAAACTGGTATGCAAGAAGAAACCCGAATCTGGAGTTTAAGTGTCGAAATAGTTATCCGCGAGACAGCCTTGCCCTTTCATGCGCTGGCCGGGAGGCGCGGCTGGATGGTTATAATAGTTTGGCATCCCAAGTCATTCCCTGATGCTCAAAAAGGACAAACTCATGAAATTCACCGATGGATACTGGCAAATGCGCAAAGGCCATGAGCCGAATTACGCCGCCCAGGCCTACGATGTCGAATCGGACGGCGCTTCGCTGACCGTGTATGCCCCGACCAAACAAATCGCCCATCGCGGCGATACGCTCAACCTGCCGATGCTGACCGTGCGTTATTCCACGCCGATGGAAGGGGTCATCCGTGTGCAGGCGATTCACCACAGGGGCGGCAAAACGCCGCGGCCGCAGTTCGAGATTTTCGAGACGCCGGTCACGCCCAGGGTTGAGATAACGGATTCAGCCGCGCAACTCACTTCCGGTGGGTTAACGGTTCGGGTAACGAGGGGCGAGTCGTGGGGAGTCGCGTTCCAGGCCGGGGCCAGGAAACTGACCGGTAGCGGGTGGCGCGCCCTGGGTTTCGTCGATACGCCCGGCGGACGGTACATCCACGAACAACTCGATTTGGGCGTCGGCGAATACGTTTATGGCCTGGGCGAGCGCTTTACCCCGTTCGTCAAAAACGGCCAGGTGGTCGACACCTGGAACGAGGACGGCGGCACGTCGAGCGAACAGGCCTATAAAAACATCCCCTTTTACCTGACCAATCGCGGTTATGGCGTGTTTGTCAACCACCCCGAGAAGGTTTCGTTCGAGGTCGGCTCTGAGAAGGTCGAGCGGGTGCAGTTCAGCGTACCCGGCGAAAGCCTGGATTATTTCGTGATTTACGGCCCGACCCCGCGCGAGATTTTGGCGCGTTACACCGCGCTGACAGGCCGCCCGGCCCTGCCCCCAGCCTGGTCGTTCGGGCTGTGGCTTTCGACTTCCTTCACCACCGATTACGACGAAGCGACGGTGATGAGCTTCATTGATGGCATGGCCGAGCGCGGTATTCCGCTGAGCGTCTTTCATTTCGATTGTTTCTGGATGCGCGAATTCAACTGGACCGATTTGGTTTGGGATGAACGCGTTTTCCCCGACCCGGCGGGCCTGCTGGCGCGCCTGCATCAGCGCGGGCTGAAGGTCTGCGTGTGGATTAATCCGTATATTGCCCAGCGTTCTGTCCTGTTCGACGAGGCCGCGGCTGCCGGTTACCTGCTCAAACGCACCGATGGCTCGGTCTGGCAGTGGGACAAGTGGCAGGCGGGCATGGGGATTGTCGATTTCACCAACCTGGCGGCCCGTGCCTGGTTTGCCGAAAAACTGACCGCGCTGATGGACATGGGCGTGGACGCCTTCAAGACCGACTTCGGCGAGCGCATCCCGACTGAGGATGTGGCCTGGTTCGACGGCTCCGACCCGCAAAAGATGCACAACTACTATGCCCAAATTTACAACCAGACCGTGTTCGAGGCCGTCAAAGCCAAACGCGGCGAGGGCGACGCGGTCGTCTTTGCCCGTTCGGCCACCACCGGCGGGCAGCAGTTCCCCGTCCACTGGGGCGGCGACTGCACTGCTACTTTCGAGTCGATGGCCGAGAGCCTGCGCGGCGGGCTGTCGCTGCACCTTTCGGGCTTCGGCTTTTGGAGCCACGACATCGGCGGCTTCGAGCAGACGGCCTCGGCGGCGGTCTATAAACGCTGGTGCGCCTTCGGCCTGCTTTCCTCGCATAGCCGCCTGCATGGCAGTTCGTCCTACCGTGTGCCCTGGCTTTACGACGAGGAAGCGGTCGATGTGCTTGCCAAATTTACACGCCTGAAATCTAGTCTGATGCCCTACCTGTATCGGGCCGCCATCCAGGCCCACGAAACCGGGCTGCCGATGCTGCGGGCCATGATGCTGGCTTTCCCCGGCGACCCGGCCTGCGAGAGCCTCGACCGCCAGTACATGCTCGGCGATTCGCTGTTGGTCGCGCCGGTCTTTCGCGAGGATGGCGAAGTGACCTGGTACGCGCCCGAAGGACGCTGGACAAGCCTGTTGGATGGGGATGTTGTGGATGGGCCGCGCTGGATGAAGGAAACGTACGACTACCTGAACCTGCCGCTGATGGTTGCGCCCAACAGCGTCCTACCCGTCGGCTCTTGTTCCGACAAACCCGATTACGACTACGCTGAGGGCGTTACCCTGCAACTCTACGAACTGGGGCCGGATGCCGCCATCGAGACATTCATCCCCGCCCTGGCCGGGGAACCCACCCGCTTCCGCACCACGCGCGAGGGGCAGGTCATCCGCCTCGAGCGCAGCGGCCCGGCCAAAGCCTGGAATGTGCTGCTGGTCAACACCCCGGCTGTGGCCTCGGTCAGCGCCGGGCAGGTGGAATCCACGCCCGTTGGGGCGCTGGTCAAACTCCCGGCCCAGGCCGACCTGTTGGAGATTGTTTTGGGATAGCAGGAAGCAAAATGCCCCGCGAAAGCGGGGCATTTTTATTTTCTTGCGCAACAATTAAGCCAGGTCGAAGCGGTCGAGGTTCATGACCTTGTTCCAGGCCGCCACGAAATCGCGCACGAACTTCTCCTTGGCATCGTCCTGGGCATAGACTTCAGCCAGGGCACGCAACTGCGAATTGGAGCCGAAGACCAGGTCGACGCGGGTTCCGCTCCAGCGTACTTCGCCGGTTTTGCGGTCATGGGCTTTGAAAGTCTGCGCATCTTCAGAGGCCGGATGCCATTCCACGCCCATGTCGAGCAGGTTGATGAAGAAGTCGTTGGTCAGTTTGCCGGGCTGTTTGGTGAAGACACCGTGCTGTGAGCCGCCAACGTTGGCGCCCAGCACGCGCAGGCCGCCGACCAGTACGGTCATTTCGGGCGCACTCAGGGTCAGCAGTTGAGCCTTGTCGACCAGCATCTCCTCGGCAGAGACGGTGAAGACCGTTTTCTGGTAGTTGCGGAAGCCGTCGGCTTCGGGTTCGAGTGCGGCGAAGGATTCTACGTCGGTCTGTTCCTGGGTGGCGTCGGCGCGTCCCGGAGTGAAGGGGACTTCCACGTTGTGCCCAGCCGCTTTGGCCGCAGATTCGACTGCCGCGCAGCCGCCCAGCACAATCAGGTCGGCCAGCGAGATTTTTTTGCCGCCGGATGCCGAGGCGTTGAAGTTCTTCTGGATGCCTTCGAGTGTGGCGAGCACCCTGGCAAGTTGCGTGGGCTGGTTGACTTCCCAGTCCTTTTGCGGGGCCAGGCGGATGCGCGCGCCGTTTGCGCCGCCGCGCTTATCGGAGCCGCGGAAGGTGGAGGCCGAAGCCCAGGCCGTGGCGACCAGTTCGGCGGTCGAGAGTCCCGAAGCCAGGATTTTGGCTTTGAGAGCGGCGATGTCGGCGGTATCGACCAGGGGATGGTCAACCGCGGGAATCGGGTCCTGCCAAATCAGGTCTTCTGCCGGGACTTCCGGGCCGAGGTAAAGGACTTTCGGGCCCATGTCGCGGTGGGTCAGTTTGAACCAGGCGCGGGCGAAGGCGTCGGCGAAGGCTTCCGGGTCTTTGTGGAAGCGGCGCGAGATTTTCTCATAGATGGGGTCGAAGCGCAGCGACAGGTCGGCGGTGGTCATCATGGGCGGGAATTTCTTCGACGGGTCGTGCGCGTCGGGAATCATGTGTTCCGGCTTGCAGTCTTTGGCTATCCATTGCTGTGCGCCAGCCGGGCTTTTGACCAGTTCCCACTCGTAGCCGAAGAGCATGTCGAAGTAGCCCATGTCCCATTGGGTCGGGTTGGGCTTCCAGGCGCCTTCGATGCCGCTGGATGTGGTGTGGACGCCCACGCCGCTGCCGAGGCTGTTCTTCCAGCCAAGCCCCATTTCTTCCAGTGGGGCGGCTTCGGGTTCGTGTCCGACCAGTTTTGGGTCGCCCGCGCCATGCGCCTTGCCAAAGGTATGTCCGCCGGCGACAAGAGCGACAGTTTCTTCATCGTTCATCGCCATGCGGGCGAAAGTCTCACGCACATCAATGCCCGAAGCAACCGGGTCAGGGTTGCCATCCGGGCCTTCGGGGTTGACATAAATCAAGCCCATCTGCACTGCAGCCAGCGGGTTCTCCAGGTTGCGCCCGTGCATCTTCCCATCTGCCGTGTCGTCGGACACGAGCACCGCGCCCTCTTTTTCTACGCCCTCGGAACCGTGGGCATAGCGAATGTCGCCGCCCAGCCATTTGTTTTCGCTACCCCAATAGACATCTTCCTCAGGCTGCCAGATGTCAGCGCGTCCGCCGCCAAAGCCGAAGGTCTTGAATCCCATTGTTTCGAGGGCGACGTTGCCCGCCAGAATCATCAGGTCGGCCCAGGAGAGTTTATTGCCGTATTTTTGCTTGACAGGCCAGAGCAGGCGGCGGGCCTTGTCGAGGTTGACGTTATCTGGCCAACTGTTGAGCGGCGCAAAACGCTGGTTGCCGGTTCCGCCGCCGCCGCGTCCATCGGCGGTGCGGTAGGTACCGGCGCTGTGCCAGGACATACGAATCATCAGGCCACCGTAATGGCCCCAGTCGGCGGGCCACCATTCCTGCGAGTCGGTCATCAGGTCTGCCAGGTCTTTCTTAACTGCGGCCAGGTCGAGTTTCTTGAATTCTTCGGCGTAGTCGAAGTCAGGGCCGAGTGGGTTGGAGGCCGGGGCATGCTGGTGCAGGATGTTAAGGTTGAGTTGGTTGGGCCACCAATCGCGGTTGGACGTGCCCCGACTGGCCGTGGTGCTGCCAGCCTTGCCTGTTACAGGACATTTGCTTTCGTCGCTCATATGATTTACTCCTTTGGTGTGTGAATTTTCGAAAAGCGTTATGGCTCAAGTGAAAATATGGTTTCACGGGTTAAGTTTGTTAGGGAATTTGTTTTTGCCTGCAAAAATTGGGTTCCTTATTGCGCAATCACCTCCTCGTAATTATTCCTAAGAGATAATTATTATCCATATTATCCAAAAAAAGAGAGAACTAACCCTGTTCCTTGCAATCCGAACATAACCCATAGAGTGAAATTTGAGGGCGCAAGATGGTATAGCCCGAGGCCTGCTCCAACCTTTTAATCGCTTCCTGGCCGAGGGATTCTTCCCCATCGACAATTTTGTTACATTTCATGCAAATTAGATGCGAATGCGGATTGGGGCGGTTGCCGTCGTAATGGCTGTCTTCGCGCAGGTCAATTTCAAATACCTGGTTCATATCCTTGAGCAGGGCCAGGGTCTTGTAGACCGTGGCATGACTCATGGTTGGGAATTTCTCTTTTATTTTTTCATACAACTGGTTCGCGCTGGGGTGCCCTTCGCTGACCGCAATCAGGCGCACCAACTCGACGCGCTGCGGGGTCAGCCGAAAATCGCGCTCTTTCAATGCGGCAATCAGTTGGGTAAAACGAAGTTCAGGGTCAGTCATGCGGTTTCTTTCGAGAATTTATCCTAACAGATAATCATTATTGATTATTATACATTAAAATAGGGCTCAGAACCCAAACAAAAATCGGGAGAATGACAATTGTCATTCTCCCGATTTCGTTTTCCAGCCCGGCGCTGTTTTGCTTGCGCTTATTGCTGGCTGATATCCAGCGCGTAATTCAAGTAGGTTCTTGGCTTTTTGGATTCGACACTGAGCAGGATATAAAAACCATCCACATCCGGCGGAACGGCCACTTCGGTCGTCCATTCGGCGCTTGCATTGGGAGACGTCAGGGGCACATCAGCCATATCGATGGTCTCGTAGACGCCGTAGAGGATGCCATCCGTGCCGATAACGGGTGGGATGCCGATGTGGGTCTTTAACGGGAACTTGGTCGGGTTAAAGTTCTGCCAGGTGAACTGGAAGCCGGTTTCGGTGCGTTGCGTTTCCAGCAAGGTAACCACGTTGTCGCTCAGGCCGGTGATTCCAACCCCCGATTCCACAATCAGCCCATCGACCGGCTCGGCAAGCGGATACGACAAACCAGGCATGACTTCATCCAGGTTGAGCTCCAGCTTCCCGGTGGTTTTATTCTCCTCCGGTTTGTAGTCGTCCAGTTCGCCCTGGAAACTGACATAGTCGATAACAAGTTTTGCGCCCGCCTCGGCCTGCGCGCCCTTGCATTCCACATACAGCAGTTGCGTCTCCGGCGCAGACTTTTTGCCGGTGGTGTAGCCGCGCATCTGGAAGCCCGGCGCGAAACGATGCCCGCCGGTGCCGACTAAAACGGTCTCGCAGTTGGTCGATTTTCCGCCACTGGTCAAAATGGCCGGTTTGTTCTCCACGGCGCGCATGGTGCTCCACTCGCCGGTGTCGTTGTGAATGGTGATGTCGATGCGCAAATCTCCCGCCGCCGTCTGGCTGATGCTCGTGGCGTAGCCATACCAGGCCCTTGCTTCGTGGCCCTCCTGGGCGGCTTTGGGCGCTTCCAGCCCTTCGGGCAGCACAATGTAGATGCAGGCAAACGAGACGACTGCGTAGGCCAGCAGCCCCAGGACAAGCATGTTTTTTGGCTTCATCTTCGCGTCTCCTTATGGGTTGATGTTCGGGAGCATCGGGCGGATGATAGCCAGGGTCAGCCCGTAGTTGGGCGGCATGGCGGTTGTGCCATCCACCCCTGTGGCGGCTTTTTCCTCGCCCTGGTACGAAATATCGATGTAGTGCGCGTAACACTGCCTGCACGGGTTAAGGTAGGTGCTGTAAATTTCGTTCGTGAACCAGCCATAGTCCTGGCTAATCGTCAGCAGCAATCGTTCGACCTCCTCGGGGGCGGCCTGTTTTTGGACCGTATTCGTCCCGTCGCTGCCGGTCACGCGCCCGTCAGGGTAGATGGCGTACAACTCATCGATGCAATCTGGCCCGGCGGTGCGATGATAGACCAGCGCCGCGCCACCCTCGAGCAGGCTGGCCGCTTCCGCTTCGCGGAATGGGGCGACCTGGCACTGGCTGGTTTCGGGAGTCGCGGCAGACGAGGTTTTGCCCATCTGGGAGGCGGAAACCACCCCGATAACAGCCAGCAGGGCCACCGCGCCCAGGCCAAACGCCAGCCTGAGACGCCGCTGCGCGACATCGGGAGTCGCCTGCGCCCGGGCGCGGCCTGTCTTGCGGTTCGCCAGCAGGGTCTGGACGCCGATGAAGGTCAACGTCAACACACCGATGACGATTTTCGTCCACCACGAACTGAGCGAACCGATAAACTGGATGAGCACCTGGGTGACGGCCAGCACCAGCACCCCGAACAGGGTGCCGAATACATAGCCTGCGCCGCCGCTTAGCATCGTGCCGCCCATCACCACCGAGGCGATGACATCCAGTTCGAAGCCGGGGGCGTACAAGCCGTGCCCTGAAGAGACGAACAGGCTAAAGCACAGCCCGGCCAGCGCCGAGCAAAACCCATTGAAAGTATAGACCAGCAGTTTGGTCCGGTCGGCCGGCAGGCCCATCAGGCGGGCCGATTGCTCGTTGCGGCCCTCGTTCCCGCCGATGGCGTAGACGGTGCGCCCAAAGCGGGTATGGTGGGCAATATAGATGGCGACAAACAGCAGGGTAAAGGCCACAACAACCGGGATGGAGATGTACGGCGCGGGCGTCCCTTGCTGGGCGGCCAGTTCGGCCAGGCCGGGGATCAGGATTTTCGTTTTCCCAAGAATCTGGAAAAGGTAGTTGTCGATGGTCACGGCGTTGTCGCTGATAAAGAAACACATCCCGCGCGCAAACCACATCCCCGCCAGGGTGGCAATGAAGGGCTGAACCTTCAACTTGACAATGAATGTGCCCATCACCGCGCCGAGGGTCATACCCATCAAAAGCATCAGCAGGATGACCAGCCAGGGATTCATCCCTTCGCGCAGCAGCACCGCTGTCGAAACGGTGGTCAACGCCACCACACCGCTGACCGACAGGTCGATGCCGCCGGTTAGGATGACGAAGGTCATGCCGATGCCGCTAATCAGCAGGTGGGCGCTGTTGCGGAACAGGTTGAAAAAGACCTGCGGGTTGCGCATCCCGGCAAAGAAATAGGCCCCAATCGCGTAAGCGGTCAGCGCCAGCAGGGCGGTCGACAGGAGCGGAATGAATTTGCGGTTTTTGGCAAAGAAATTGCTCAGGAACGGCATCATGGCTAGGCCCCTTTGCTCGTCAGACCGATTTTGCGAACAAAGCCGCGAACCTGCTCGGAATACAGCAGGATGACCAGGATGACGACAATGGCCTTGATGGCTTGCAGCGCGAAGGCCGGAACGCCGATGGCATACATTGACTGGGTGATGGCCTGCATCACCAGCGCGCCAATCATGCTTGCCAGCAGCGAGAAGCGTCCGCCGCTCATCGAGGTGCCGCCGATGACGACGGCCAGGATGGCGTCCAGTTCGGTGGTCAGGCCGATGTTGTTGGCGTCCGAGGTGCGGATGTTGGAACTGGCGACCAGTCCGGCAATCCCGGCGCAAAAGCCGCAGAAAGTATAGACCATCAACTTGATGCGTTTCTCGTTAATGCCGCTGAAAAAACTGGAGCGGAAGTTGGTGCCGACCGATTCGATGAACATCCCGATGGCGGTCTTGCGCGTCAGCAGCCAGGTCAAGGCAAAGACAAAGGCAACAATATACAACGAAAAAGGCAGGATAATCCAGCCCTGGCCGATAAAAGCGTAGGGCGTATAAGTAATCTGGACGCGCAGGCCGTTGGTAATCAATTGGGCGATGCCGCGCCCCGAAATCATCAGGATGAGCGTCGCCACCATCGGCTGGATGCGCATGTAAGCCACCAGCACCCCGTTCCACAGGCCGCAGGCGATGGACACCAACAGGGCGGAGCTGATGACCACCCATAGCGGCTGGAAGGTGTAGGCAGTATCGGTCACGAAAAAGACCTCGTTTTTCAGCGCCGAGGGGTTCATCAAAATCCCGGCCACCGAGGCCGCAATCGCCATCGTCGCGCCGACCGATAAATCGACGCCGCCGGTGGCAATCACCAGCGTCATGCCAATTGCCAGCAGCATGACCGTCGAGCCGTTGCGGAAAATATCAATCAGGCTGCCGTGCAGGTTGCCGTTGCGGTTTTCAATGCTGAAAAACCCGGGGATGAAAATAAAGTCAAACAACAGGATGAGCGAGAGCGCCATGAGCGGGAAAAACAACCTGCTCTCGGTCACGCTCCGCCACGAAAATTTGGTCGGCTTTTTCATGCTTCACTCCCTGCAATGGCGTGGATGATGGTTTTTTCGTCGACTTCGCCAGAAAATTCGGCCACTTTTTCACGCTCGCGCAGCACGGCGATGCGATGGCTGGTGCGCAGCACTTCCTCCAGTTCGGACGAAATGAAGAGGCAGGCCTTGCCCTCCTCGGCCAGCGCAAGCACCAGGCGCTGGATTTCAGCCTTCGAACCGACATCGATACCGCGCGTCGGCTCGTCGAGGATGAGCACCTGCGGGTTGATGGCCAGCCAGCGGGCCAAAATAACCTTCTGCTGGTTGCCGCCGCTCAGGTTTTTCACCGGCTGGTCTGCCGAGGGGGTGGCAATGCTCAACAGGTCTATATATTTTTCTGCAATCTGGTATTGTTCCGCCAGGCCCAGGTATTTGAACCAGCCCTGGCTGGCCTGCATCGCCAGGATAATATTTTCGCGCACCGAAAGGTCGTCCACAATTCCGGCGGCTTTGCGGTCTTCGGGGCAAAGGGCCACGCCGCGCTTGATGGATGCGAGCGGGGAAAAATCCTCGATCGGCTTGCCGTTCATCAGCATCACACCCGAATCCGGCGCTTCGACCCCGAACAGGATGCTGGCTGTTTCGGTGCGCCCCGAGCCGAGCAGCCCGGCCAGCCCGAGCACTTCCCCGGTGTGCAGCTCCAGGTCGAAGGGCTGAATATCGCCCGTCAGGCCCAGGCCGCGCGCTTGCAGCAGGGCTTCGCTTTTGATGTGTTTGCCGCTTTCCAGTTTAATTTTCGACATTTCGTCGAGTTCGGCCAGGCTGCGGCCAATCATTTTTGAAATCAGCCCGACGCGCGTGATGGAGGCCGTTTCATATGTCCCGACCAGCCTGCCGTTGCGCAGCACGGTGATGCGGTCGGAGATTTCGTAGACCTGGCCCAGGAAATGAGTAATGAAAATGATGCCAACACCTTCGCTTTTGAGTTTGCGCATCACTTTAAACAATTGCGCTGTCTCATGCACATCCAGGCTGGAGGTGGGTTCGTCAAGAATCAGGATTTTGGCCGACGCGATGTAGAGCGCCCGCGCAATCGCCACCATCTGCTGGATGGCGACGGTGTACGAACCGAGCGGCATGGTTACGTCGATATCGATGCCCAGTAGCTGTTGCAGCGTATCGCCAGCCAGGGCATTCATCTTCGGCCAATCGATGCGCCCCGTCTTGCGCGGTTCGCGCCCGAGCAGGATGTTCTCAGCCACCGATAGGTTGACGCACAAGTTGATTTCCTGGTAGACCGTGCTGATGCCCAGCGCTTGGGCGTGCTGCGGCGATTTGGGGTGGATTTCCTGCCCGTCGAACAGGATTTTGCCCCGGTCGGGTTTATCAACTCCGGTCAGGACCTTCATCAGGGTCGATTTGCCCGCGCCGTTTTCCCCCACCAGGCAAAGAACTTCGCCTTTCCTGAGCGTCAGGCCGACATTGTCCAAAGCCTGCACACCGGGAAAGGCCTTGCTGATGCCTTCCATGACAAGAATATTTTGCTCCGATTCAGACATGCGCGCCTGCCTTTTCAACGATTATTTGGATGTGGATTGGGAAGCGACAAACTGCATCGCTTCCCAATCCGGTGGAAAAAGAGGAAAGAGCGGAGGATGTTTTAGTACTTGCGGCCAGCGGCGATTTCGGGCAGGTTCGGGTCAACCATGAAGAAGACGCTTTCCTGCGAGGGAATCCACTTGGGCAGGCTTTCGCCGTTCAGGGCAGCCAGGGCGGCTTCGTAGACCTGCGGGGCCAGCAGCGGGTTACATTCGACAGTCACGTTCAGCGTGCCGTCGAGCATGGCCTGGAACGCGCCAGCGGTGGCATCGACTGAGATGATTTTGACATCATCAGCGGGGACGAGACCGGCTTCTTTGAGGGCTTCGATGGCGCCGAAGGCCATTTCATCATTCTGGCCGAAGATGCCCTGCACGTCCTTGGTCTCTTTCAACCAGGCCTCGGTGACCTGCTTGCCTTCGACCACGCTCCAGTTGGCGGTCTGGCTTTTGGTGACGGTGATGCCGCACTCGGCGGCGGTCTCACGGAAGCCCGTGCCGCGGTCGATGGCCGGGGCCGAACCTACATTACCGACCAGTTCCCAAACGTTCTTGCTGGGGCTGTCTTTGAGCAGTTCGCACATTTCGCGGCCAGCCTTGCGGCCTTCTTCCACGAAGTCAGCGCCGATGAAGGTGACGTAGTAATCTTCAAAGCCATCGATGCGGCGGTCGGAAAGGATGACGGGTTTCCCGGCGGCTTTGGCGTCTTTGAGCACCTGCTCCCAACCGGTGGTTTCGAGCGGCGACATGACGATGACGTTCACTTCCGGGTCTTCGATGAATTGCTGGAAACCGGCGACTTGCTTGGCCAGGTCGTTCTGCGAATCATAGAACTTCAGGGTGATGCCCAACTGCGCGGCGGTTTCTTTGAAGGAGGCGCTATTGGCGGCGCGCCATCCGCCCTCCGAACCGGTTTGCAGGAAGCCGACCACCATGTCTTTGTAGGTGTAGACTTTTGCGGCGGGGGCAGCCGGCGCGGCTGGTTCAGCGGCTTGCGGCTCGGCAGGC
>Ga0208244_100716_pt1 | contig 26219 bp, 23 predicted proteins | sample SubbioCR12Aug_5A_FD_184828 | JGI IMG/M metagenome (GOLD analysis project Ga0208244, IMG submission 184828) | Serpentinite rock and fluid subsurface biosphere microbial communities from McLaughlin Reserve, California, USA - CR12Aug_5A (SPAdes) | ecosystem: Environmental > Terrestrial > Deep...
GAAACTAACGACTGCTGTTAACGGACCAGTCGTAATCAATATCAGTTTTGATTTTAAGGGCGGGTAAATCCGGGCGATAATGCTTGATGAATGCGGCAACGCCGCCACCGGCAGAAAAATCTTTCTCGAACCAGTCAAAAATTTGCGAAACTCTGATTCTATCCTTGTCAATGATCAGTCCCTTGCCACTGTTTTCCAGAAACCGTTTGCTCTGCTCATCCAGTTGCGCCAACAGCTTCACCGCCGTGTAAGGCTCGTCACGCAAATCCGGACAACTTACCGAAGCGCAGACAATCGCCAGGTGAATGCGCGGTTCGCCCATTGGCCGCAAAATCTTGTGTTCCACCTCGCCCAGACTGACGATCTTACCACCCAATTCACCCGCCGGTTTGTCCCATACCGCACTCAACAGACTGCCGACATCCTTGATGCTGTCAACCGGCCAATGATCGACCACGGTTTTCAAGGCCAGAATGTTGTAGGCATTGATGTAAAACGCCAGTTGTTCGTCGCGGCCATGCAATCGCTTGAGATCGAAAGCCGAAATCGTCAGATAGGCTTTATCCAGGCTGCCGTCGGCCTTGAGAGCGGGGTAATCGACCGAGGCCAGCTTAACCCCATTTTTAATGCCGGGTTTGACATGGGTCAACACCGCTCGATAATCACTCCAATCGGGCTCTTCAGCCAGCGTGTTCCCCGTCATAACAAACAAACTGATAAACAACGCAAAAGATTTACTGTTAAACATACCGCTACTCCGAAAAAAATGATTCATGGTTTTGTCATACTCGGGCATTATTTCTTAACTTAAACGTTTACTCTGCTCAAACCGGCCAGAGGGTTGTAAAAATGCATATCGACGGCTGCCAAATCGGACTCGGGATGCTGTTTCGCCATCACATTTTTGATGACGCGTTCGTCTGCTTGTTTCGCATAAATCAGCAGCAGGTAACTGCCAGCCTCCAACTCGTCGTGAAACAGGGCGATTTTTTTATTCTCGGTGGCGATGCCGGTCAGGCCACCTTCCCAAGCACCGAACAGAGTCCAAAATACCAATAAACCCAAATAGGCTGAAGCTGGCAAGTTGGGGCCGAATAACTCAAACTTGACCAGCAATAGTGCGGACACTAAGCCCACCAGCAAACCGCCCATGGCGCCAATGATGCCAAAGCGTAATATGTCCAGTTGCTCCAGATAATTGCCGGAATGAATCTTGTGTTTATTCAGACCGGCTTCATCCTTGCTCAAAACATGAATAAACCAATTATCGATACCGGCTTTATGTAAATCATCGGTAATTGATTTGGTGCTATTCAGGGTGGATGTCAGATAATAAAGGCATTTCATGGTCGATCTCCCACTGAGGTTAAAACCGCGCTCTTGTCAGGGTAGCGCTGTTGGTTGAAGCTGTCATGTTGGCGCGGCTTCAACCATCAGTCGTTGGCGGGACAATATCCTTACAATTCGTTAGGCTGGGCCGCTAGAGCGATTGCGCGGAAAATTTTGTAAGGAATCAATAATTCAGATGACAAAGGTATGACCATTCAAACCAACGCTTATTGGGAGAAGAAAATGGCTAAAGATAATTTTCAAAAAAATTGCCCAGATGAAAAAAAATCCGGACGAATTACGTGACATGGCCCTCGCCGAGGGCTTATTGCAAAGCCGAAGCCAGAAATTTTGCCGATGGTCATGAGCAGGAAGACTGGCTTGCAGCCGAGCAGGGAAAAAAAACAATGCCAGCATCAGTAATCCCTGGCGCCTATGGGGCCCTTATTTAAGCGAGCGGAATGGGGCAAGGTGTGTGAAGACTAAAGTGCACAAGGTGATGCATGGGATTATTTCAATCATGAGCAGGCTCGCAGTCGGGCTTATCGCTGGGGCGAAGACGGTATTGGCGGCACCAGCGACCTCACTCAGCGGCTGTGCTTTGGAATGGCCAAGATCCTATTCTGAAGGAACACTTGTTCGGCTTGTCTTAATCCTATTGATATTGGAGCGGACCATGCCACGACAAGCACTCCCCGTTAGTTGTACAGATAAAGAATTTCGGGAGCTTGAGCGACTGAGCAATAGTCAGCACCTCTGAAATCCGGATAGTAGAGCGCGCCAAAATTATCCTCAGCTGCCTTAGCGGAAAGCGGAATGATGAAATAGGAAAAAGAGTTTAACATGAGACCAGGGACCGTCTCAGTTTGGCAAAATCGGTTTGCAACGGAGGGATTAAAAGGCCTGCATGACCGCCAAAGGTCTGGAAAGTCCCCGTTATATTCCTACCGGAAATACGGAATCGCTTGCTTAAGCAAATTGAACAGACGCCGCCCAATGGGCAAGCGACATGGGATGGTGGCTCACTGGCTAAAGTGCTTGGGATTTCGGCGGATAGCGTTTGCTCACAAAATCTAACCATATTCGTTAGAGCTGAAACAGCTTGATAATCAGGTTGATTAAATCCCGGGAGGAGTCTTCAGGCCAATTTAATGCTACCTATCTTCCTCTGAAGCTTTGTCTCCTGATAGGATATGAGTACATAACAACTATAAAGTAAGAGATTCTGATATGAAAAAAACACATTACTTTTTAAACGGATTATTGGTTTTGCTATCCCTGCTGATGACGGTAACGGCTAGAGCGGATAATAAAACGCTGCAGCCATTTATTGACGGCAGTTATCAGCAAATACTCGCTACTCACGAAGGACGTCCGATGGTCTTTGTGATCTGGTCACTGACATGCTCGTCGTGTTTAAAAGAAATGAGTTCGTTAAACGAATGGCGCAAGAAAACACCCACTGTTGAGATGATTTTATTGTCTACTGACGATATTTCTGAGCAAACCGAAGTTCAACAAGTATTGCAAAAGCATGGGCTAGATGGGCTTGAAAATTGGATTTTTGCAGATGAAAATGCGCAGAAATTGCGGTTTCAGATTGATCCGCGCTGGTACGGTGAAATGCCGAGGATGTATTTTTTCAACGCCAAACACGAGCGGACAGGAGTAAGCGGCGTATTAAGCGAGCAAGAATACCGCGATAGGATATCCAGCTTGTAAAGAACGCAATGGATAGACAAAATTCTGAAGGTTAGCTGTATGATTGAATAAGCCTCTGCTACAGGGAGTTATTCAGAGCCACTTTAAATCAAGCACCTACGCCATCCATTCAAAGCACGGGAGTAGTTACAAATTACGTTTTCAAATAACCGGAATCAGCATTACCCAGCGCAGTTGAGCCGAGTAATGCTATGTTTAATAAAGATTTGATGTTGCTCAAAGACAGTAATCTTTGAATCCGCCAATATTAATCAGTCTTTCTAAGGTTTTATCGATTCTTCTTTCGCCGGATATAAATGATAGGCCACTTTAGGAATATGCCAGGAGATATAGACTTGGCGCCCATCGCTGATCAGAAACGGATTATCTGACTGATCTGCGGTTCCTGCGACGATGCGAGGGGATTCCCATGTTTTGCCGTCATCGTTGGAAACCATCGACATCAGTCGGTTTTGGGTACCGTCAAATTCGTTCCAGGCAATAAATACCTGTCCATTCAGTGCAATCACATCAGGATGAGATGCCCCCAATTCGTAATTCCCGAAATTGACCGGTGAGGAAAAGCTGTTGCCCTGGTCGTCGGAAAAGGCATAAAACAACCCGTGTGCTGAATCGGCATTATTGAACCAAACCGCATGATAACGCCCGTTATGCCCGCCGATTGAAAAGCCGGGTCCGTGGTGAGGACAGGCATCAATCTTCCAGTTTTCCCTGCTTACACGAAGAACAGGGCCGGGATCGTTCCAGGTTTTAAAATTGACTAGCGCATGGTCGCGGATGTTGTCGTCAAATACATGCCGCCACATTACTGTAGGCAAACCGTCGATATCGATCGCACCTTTAATCCTGCAGCATTGGCACGTCAAGTCAGCGGCTTTTGCATTGGGCTGAAATGTCGCGCCTCCGTCTTCTGACCATATGTAATAAAGCGCCGAACCATTATATTCCAGGCCCTTTTGTTTAGCCGCGACCATGTCTCGGGCATCAAGCCAGAATAACGCTACGGAGCCATCCGGACCGGCTAATAATTCATCAAAACGGTGACTGATTTCGTTTTGATCACTGTTGATTGTTATCGGTTTCTCGAAGGTTTTACCTTTGTTGATAGAGCGGCTGAAACGAATATGCCCGGTGTGCGGTTTACTGAGATTTTGGCCCCAACTGACATAAATAAGACCATTGGGTCCCGTTTTGATTTTCGGGCGGCCTTCGCCCTCGGCTCTTATTGATTCGGCTTTTGTATTTACTTTGGTCGGAATGGAAAAACGGTGTCCTTGATCTGTGCTGGATTGAACATAAACGTGACCATTTTGTGCCCATGCTATCCAGAGCTTGCCGGTATCATCAAAGCTAGCCGATACCGTTCTTGAACAGATGCTGGTAGCAGCGTTTTTTGGATTGCTGCAGGCTTCCGACAAGGGGGCTTGATTGGCGCCCATATGCTTTTGTTCGGCCGAAACAGCATAATTCGATAGCGACAAAGACAACGCAATTATCGTTAGACAATGCTTAAAAATCATATCGACCTCTTTGTTTGATTGTTATCTTGATAGTCCTTCCATGGACGGTTTATATCCTGTTATCCCTGTTAATAATCGAAAGCAACTTTAACAAAGTAGGTGCGCTGCGGATAGGGATGATTTTCAAAAGCATCAACATCCAGTATGTTATCGATACCGGCGGAAATATTACTTTTCAAGTCCCGGTAAGTCGGCAGATGGTAAGTGGTTTTGAAGTCGACGAAAGTCGACTCATCAGTTCCACCCATTACATTCGCCTGCGTGTCGGAATTATCCAGACGCTGAAACGAATCACTTCTATACCTGACGCCAACTGCAGCATCCCAAACCGGCATTATGTGATAGGTTGCTGTAGCATTGGCTAAAAGGCGAGGTATGCGGTCCCATTCGTTGCCTACTAAATCTGGATTACGGCTGTTTTTGGTGATCTGCTTATTCATAAACGTCCCATTAAGCATCAGGTCGATGGGTAAATCGAATATTTCATTTTGTTGGAAGGTCAGATCGACGCCGATCGTCTCGGTTTGTTCAATGGGTAGGAAAGTGGTAACAGATTGTCCATTGAATGTTTGTAAAGTATTAGCGATTTCATTATTGATTTTGTCATAAAAGAAATTGGCTCTGATAAAACCTCTGGGTATATCGTACTGTGTCATAAAATTATGAAAATAACCATTCTCCGGGCCAAGATCGGGAGCAGATATACTCAGATTATTCAATCTGGATACGCTTGCAAACATTTCCTGGGCAATGGGGAAGCGATAAGCTTTCGAAAATGAATACCTAAAAGTCCAGGCGTCTGGGGAGTATTCTAACGAAGCCTTCGGAGAAACACGTGACGCATCACGGTCGTTGAAATTCTGGATATTACTGTTACTGAAATTCCGCACGCGACCATCGATTGATTGCCAGTGATCAAAACGAGCGCCCGCCATAATGCTCCAGTCAGGAATAAACCTCCATTCCATTTGTGTAAACGCGCTGTTGATTTGGGTAGCTCCCCCGCTATCGCTGATTTGCGAGCTTTTATTGCCTGCTCGGTAATCATTGGTGTTATAGACATCGATTCCCAAGCTGGCATGATTGAACTGATAACCACCCATGAATGACAGGTCGTCTCGTCCCAAGAAATTGTCGCTGGCCAGCTTTAGATCGTAGGCAGCCCACCAAGCGTTATTTTCTGTAATCTGTCCTGTATTTCGGTTATTTGGATGGTTTGGATTTAGATTAGAGCTTATATCTCTGTCTTTAAAAGCATCATAAAAACTGGCTGTCGTATCGATACTCCAGTCGTCCGAGACTTTACCTTTTAAACTCAATCCATAATTTAAAGTTTGCCTTTGAGACTCACTGACGCCAAATACCGAACCCGGAGCTGAAAAACGTTTGTTAAACTGTCTGTAATTCTGAGAAGTCGAGTTTCCTGAAGCATTACCACCACCCCATAATACATTGCCGTTGGCATCCCGCAATAAGCTCTTCGGGTCATCTACCGTTCCTTGTCGATCTTCATAAGCAATCGTAAATCGGCCTTGTAGATCTTCGGTAAAATCGTAAGCGGTCTTGATTTTGAATAAGTCGGTCGTTGTTTGGGCTATACCGATATCGCCATAAATCACAGCCGAGTTGCCTTGTGGGTCAAAGCTGGCAAGTCCACCGGTTACTGGAGTACCGCCTGCGTTATTATTAAGCGGAGCAACATTCAATGTCATGGGCTGTCCTTCGTTTTCGAAGCGGTTATAAGAAGCCCATAAGCTGAATTTGTCGAAGCGGTCTCCAGCCGAAAGAAAAGTTCGGTAGCCGGTCAATAATTCATCGCGTCCGGCCCGATGCATATCTTGGAACATACCGGTCGCTTCCATGTGCGCTTCGAATTTTTCCGGCATTCGGGTGTCGATATTGACAACGCCGCCGAATGAAGCGCCACCGTATTGCGCCGAAAAGGGGCCATACAATACTTCAGCCGACTCGACTTCACTAGGTGCTACCATTGACCATCGGGGCGCACCGTTAAAACTGGTTTGTAAAGGATTGTGCAGCGGCATGCCGTCGGCATAGACCGATGTGTGTGCGGTTTGAAAAACGTTCGAGCCGCGCATACCTAAGTTGCCGTTCGGATCGCCCATGTAGCGTTTGCGAATCAACAGACCAGGCGTATATTTGAAAACGTCTTCGACTGTCGTGTAATTGATGACTTCAATGGCTTCTTGATTAATCTCAAATGACGGTGTTGCCTGATCAGTTTTTGGAAATGATTTTTTCTTCGCTTCGACGATCATTGGTTCTGCTTCATACACTTCAGATGAAGTATTTTCAGCTTTTTCGGCGGCAATGGCGCTTCCAAAACAGCTGATTCCCAATATTAACAAGCACTTATTCATTCGATTACCTCTTTTATTATAGTAATTTTTTACCTGTCAGCCTCGAACGTATTTTTTCTATGAGTGAGAAAACGTTCGGGCAAAGCACATACAGAAGCAATTAATAGTCCTTTTTAAGGCTTTTTAGGCCATTTCAATTAGTTAAATAAGAGACAACATTAAAGCGTCAGCAAATAATTAAAAAACTATGTTAAAAGCAGCTTATTGGAAGGCCAAATAACATCTTTTTTGAAAATTATGGATTTAAAGAAAACCAGGCGAGTATTTGCGTGATCAGCTAACTTACCAATGTTTTGGTATTTTTTAGCTTGATCAGCAGTGCGCGAACATCCTCGACGACCAGATAGAGTGAAGGAATCAGAATCAGCGTGGCGAACATGATGCCGAAGCCTATCGAAATAGCCATCGGAATCAGCATTTTGGCCTGTCTGGAGGTTTCGAAAATCATCGGCATCAAGCCGCAGAAAGTGGTTAGCGTCGTTAATAAAATGGGTCTCAAGCGCTGAATGCTTGCCGTTTTGATAATTTGCAAAGTAGACTGGGTGCTGTCAATCCGCAATTCGTTTTCGTAATTGATCAACACCAGTGCGTCGTTAACGACAATGCCGGACAGGGCCACGATACCCAGCATGCTCAAGAGGCTTAACTCGTAACCCATGAGCAAATGGTCAAATATCGCGCCGATGATACCGAAAGGAATGCTGGCGAAGACGATCAACGTAGAACATAGCTGCGGAACGGAATCACCAACATTGCATAGATCCCCAGTAAAGCGAACACGAAACTGATTTTAAGACTGCTCAGGCTGTCTGCCATCTCAGCCTGAATGCCTTGAAAGCTGTATTGCAAACCCGGAAATTCATTTTTCAAACGAGGCAGTTCGGTTGCTTCCAGATCATTTAGAATTTCGCTGGTTCGACTGCGCGGCGTAACGCCTGATTTGACTTGTATATTGCGCCGGACATTTCGTCGATTGATTTCGGCATAAGCCCGGCACAGGTCGATTTCGACGGCCTTGGTTAATGTTTTGCACTTACATCCGCTAAAAATCTTGGAAACGGGGCTTTAGCGAAGTGAAGATTTTTTAGTCCCCGATAGCCGTAGCGCCGGGCGGGTTTTCGTAGCTTGCGGAGAAAACCTGCAAGGCATCGAGATCTCGTTCTCGTCAGTAAACCCCTTCTCCTGGACGGTGTCGTCGAAGATCAGGCAGCCGTCGTCCCGCTCGATCCTACGCACGGTGGGTTTGACACCAACCCACAGGTCTTTGGAGGTGTATAGCCTCGCGGACAGGTGGCGGGTTATTGGGTCATGACTCACTTCACCGTCGAGTATCGCCGACAGGCTTGTCGCCGTTGCCAAGCGTTGCTTGCAGATCAGGTAGTCTGGATAGAGCGTTGTTTTTTCTTTATCCATCCTGAAATGATACGCTTTTTGGAATGGGGCTGCGTAACATCAGTGAAATAGAAAAACTTCAAATAAAACGGCAAATATTGCAAACTTACAGTAACAGTGAATGACCGCTTTTCAAGGTTTACCAGCCGTTCACTGGAAACTAGCGCCTAACTAAAGTTGGTGGAAGTGACGCAGTGATAGTGTCAATTTACTTGCCGGATAACGGACAGTCAACTGGGTGACAGGATGCCTTAATTATTAAAATTGGATAGTTACCTCGACGGTCGGGTAATGGCCGATAAGGTTAGGTCACCAATGGCTGCTTTGTGGATCTCCAGTTCACATGCTTTGGATTTGGCTGACTGACCGGTTTGAAGAACTGTGTCCGGCTGGTTTGGGTCCTCAAACCCCACGAAATCAATCCGGCTCGAAGAAGCTTTGACTTATGATTTTAAATATCAACTCGCCGGATGATTTTTCGTCCTGAATCAATTCCGCCTTCAGTCAACAGGTAAAATATCCTTTCTTTTAATGGCATGATGACGGAGCTGGTAAGCTGAATAGAACAATGTGCTTTTTGTTGGTTTCTGACCATGACCACCTGTTTTAAACCTGTCCAGATAATAATGTAGCGCTCATTTTTATTTGACGCCAAACTCAAGCGTAAGCCCAAGTTGAGAACTAGGCATCGCAGATAGATGCGTTAGCTTGTAACTGAAGAAACAGGCAATGCAACGGCTTAAGGACGGGTGTGTTGTCTCTTATGATTTAAGCTGGCAGTCAAGTAAGCCTATCGGAGTGGGTTAGATGTTTTCAACGGATTTGAATAATCGTGGCCGACCTGATAAGCGTTTATTAGCTGCTTGTAAAATAAGTGCCTCGCCATACTATCTATGAAAGAGATTTAGTCCGAGCATCTGGGGATTTTTTCATCACGAGTCTGTATGTCGGTAAACAGATAGTGTTCTGAAGACACGTTGACATCCATAAGATAGAGGGATGCCAACGGCCATCACGGGTACAGGTATTTATTACGCAGCTCTTGGTCGACCCACAGATCCAGTTCTTGGTGGCAGTATTTTCCCACGCCCGAAGGTTCTACCATTACCTTCAGCCATAAGACGCGCGTAATAATCAACTTTGATGAGATACGCAGCGGTTTGTTTAAGGAAGTTGATCTTTTCCACCTCGCTGTAGTGGATCAGCCCGATACCGCATTGTTTGTAGTCTTTCTTGTGGGCATTGCAGTTCCAATACGTACCGCGCCCATTCGTAATAACGGACTGCCAGTATTCCCCGACCGTCCAAGCAAAGCAGACATCATCTCTGACCAGAGACCCATCCAGGAATAAGATGAGATGGTAGTGAAAGCCTTTCTCTGGACCGTATTCTAAAGACCAAATGTAGCCAACAACGGGATCGAAGAGGCTATTCATCTTCGCGTTGTTCATCAAGTGTTTAAAATCATACTTCGCCTCCCAAAACTTATGGGTGATGTCACTGAGACTTTGGATGGTATTGCCTTTGTTGTAGCCTAAATCGATCCTGATCACTTGCAGGCGTGAGTAATGTTCGAATAACGAGTCGATATAGCGCATCATGCCTTCGTGATTTTTCTTTGCTGTACGTTGGGCTTTATGGACCAGTTCTTTGATTTCTGAGCTCTGAGCAACCTCTAGGATTTGTTTGACACAGGTTCGCATCCTGATAATGAGGTCTAACATCACTTCATAGTCCACGCCGATCTGATACAGGTCATTGGTTTTGTTCAGTGATCGATGACCGTCAAGAGCTGGCTTAAGATTTAAATCGACGACGTTTCTGATGAAGACGCCGATGAACGGATGAAAGTCGTGTATCGGGAACTGTTCAAGGAGTGCGTAGAGATACTGTTCAACAGTATGCCCGATAGATATCGCTAACTGAGTCGGTTGGACCTGTAACCAGCCATTACCCTGATCGGTGACGATGTAGAGCGGGTCATTAGGTTGATTGATGATGGTTTGTGTCAGTTGGCCGATTTGAGCGAGTTGATCGCTTAAGTTGTTCATAATAAACCTCTTGGATTAAAGTGAGTTAGATATGAACCTGCGCTGGCTTGATAGTGATTCGATGGATTGTTTTGAGCAATCCATCTTTTCTAAAAACTGGTAATAGTATGAGAGAGTGCTAAGTCTGCTTCTGTTGGATGGATGAGTAGTTCAAAGGGTATCGAGAGGGGGGTTTAAGACGTAGAGATAGGTGGACTAATAAGAGCATTAAAGATGGCTATTATTTAATAACATATAATACAAAATTATCTTGTCTTAAAAATCCCTAACGTTCCTTGAGAATAATACTCACGAGATACTTGAGCGCTAGCAAAAATAAAATCCGTTTTTTATACCGAGTTAGTGCAGGTCCATACTATCTACAAATAAAACTCGTCACATCAAAATTTACGTCTTGTTGCATTGATCACCCAAAATGACGAGCTCAATTTTGTGTTGAACTACTCTGACAATCAGAAGTATCAAAACATCGCACATAGAAAAAGCAACCGTAACAGTGAATCCTTAGCTGTATAAAAGGCACCAATCCGAAGCCTGGCGCCTTGATTTTGATAGTGCGGGAAATGTAAATGGTCAAACTCTCCGACCGAAACTCTATCCATTCACCGAGCAACTAGTTAATGCTGCCAATCGTATAGGGCATATCCCCTATGCGGTGAATTCGCCGAACCATTCCAACCCCATCGTTACCTGAAATTTTCCTATCGGGTTTGACGTTTATAAAGTTCTTTTTTGTACCATTCTACGAGCTGAATGAGTCAGTGATCGGCAATGTTGAGCTGCGCCGCCAAGGATGTTCACACCAAAGGGTTATCGTCCAAGATCGCTTAGATTTCGAGCATCAAAAATAATTATATCTGTCAACTACTTTTGTATTTATAGGGGGCATAGGGTATAATACGCGCACTATACATATTGGCTAATTTTTAGACAATTCTTTTAGTGGCGTTCCAGGGGAGAATACCAGGTGGCAATTTTTAATTTAGTTGCGAAAGCTATTAGCCGTAGAAAGTGGCCCACCGTGGTCAAAGCCGCCGCCTATATCTCAGGCGAAAAACTTGAAAGTTACAAAAAGGAAGAGGTTTATAACTACGCAAGGCGGCAGGACGTCCTTTTTAGGAAGATCATGGCGCCGCCTGGAGCACCTGAATGGGCTAGAGATAGGGAACCGCTTTGGAATAACGTCGACCGAGTTGAAACAAGATGGAACGCTCGGCTAGCCAGAGTGTTTCAGATCGCTTTGCCTTGGGAATTGACGCTGGGGCAAAACATCGAATTAGTCGAAAAATTTTGTGGGGAACTAGTCCTGCGAGGCGCGGGAGTGGACTATGCAATTCACGGTGCCAAGATGAATAGAGATCAAAGGAACACGCACGTTCATATCATGGCGACGACGCGCGTGATCTTATCAGAGGGATTTGGTGAAAAAATTCAAGAGTGGAATGACAAAGCCTACCTCTATCGATGGAGACAGTTGTGGCAGGATCTCACGAATAGTGCGCTTGAAAAAGCAGGATTAGATTGCCGTGTCGATTGTCGTAGCCATGCATCTAAAGGCTTGGATCTTGAACCCATGCTTCACTTGGGTTTTAAGGATATGGCCATCGAAAGAGCCGGATTACAATCAGAGCGTGGCAATATTAATCGCGAGATCATGGCTAGAAACGAAATTAGAATGAAACAAATGACCACTCCTGCATTGGAGCGCAACGATACTGAAAATGCTGCGCAGCAAGCAGCCGGCCATGAAAAGCAAGTCACTGAATTACAGAGTGATTCCATAACAATTAGCCTTGACCCTTTGAAGAAGTCAGTAACGCTTCCCCGTGATTCGTTGCCTGTTATCATCCCTGTGGGAGATACACTGGATAAACTTGAAGATGCTCTCAACCCGACCGAATTAATATGCGAACCACATCTCGCTCAGCTGAAATGCCAAATTGAAAACTCCACGGATGGGAGAGAGCAAAATCGGCTGGAGTTACTACGCAAATTAAAAAACAATGAATTCGTAACGATAGAAGATTGCAAAAAACAATTAGATCAACTGTCCACTGCTACAAATCAACGATTGTTAGAGCTAAAGGCACAGATCAACGATTTGAACGATAACAGTGTTAGAGAAAGACTACATTTGCAGATTCAAATCGAAGAATCTGAATTCAAGCATTTAGCAAATCAAATACAAGATGCTGTTTTTCATGCCATGGATGCGATCAAATATGTTGGCGATATTTCAGCCTGCCGCCATAGAGCTAGAGGTGCTGATCGCGAACATAAAAAACATATCGCTGAATGGAATAAGCGCGCAGTTAGAGATACTCACTACCCGCCAACTGACCCTGTTTTTAGCAACTTGATTGCTAAGGCGAGAGAGCGGGAATCGAGAACATGGTCTGAATTTAAAGAGAGAGCAAAAGCTAATCAGTGGGACCCTATAAGAATTGAAAAAGAATCCCGCCTTATTCAATCTCGGCTCGATTATGCGCTGAACAAAGATTTTGGTTTAGAAAAGACACATGAAATGAGTCGATGACGAAAATAAAATAAAAAATATCTGACACCTATTCGCTGAGCTTGTACACACTGAAATTCTACAAGTAAAAATCAACGTCATGGGGTGGCTTTAAATCACTTAATTTTATCATACCTTCTATGTTATAAAACCTTGGTAAATCAAGGTACATTGGCTTTAGACCCTTAAAAAATACAAGTTCCTTGTCGACTGGCATATTCATGACTTCCCCCGGCGTTATTAAATTACGTGCGGTATAGCTGTAACTTACCGTATCGCAGGGTTTCGTATTTGCAGAAGCATTGCCTTGTAATGGTTTTGTTAAACTAGAACTTTCAACAGTGCACGTTCCCGCGGTCTCTGAGACTAATTTTGCAGTATTGATATCATTAACGCCGAAAAAACTTTTGACATCTGTATTTGCTAAAATTGACTGCCAAGACTGCGGATAGTTTGTCTTCAATTGCTCAATATCTTGCAAGAAAAACCAGAATCTCACGCCATAACCGGCCAAATAGGTTAGCCCGTCTTCAATCGGCCCCATGTGTGCAAGTTGTGCAAACTCATCTAATAAGAAGAGCACAGGGGGGGATTCTGCATGTGCAGGATTTTTTTTGGACGGATTGTACGAATCTTTAAGTTCTCGAATAGCGCAACCAACCATCGCTCGGAGCACCGAGCAGTATTCCGACAGGTATTCCGGGGGGATAATCAGGTACAAGCTGACTTTGCCGTCACGCATCTGTGAAAAGCTAAAGTCATTTGCACCAGGCTCTCCACCTCGGCCTGACCCTTTATAGGTGGCGCGATGCACACGCTCATATGCCCAAACATCCATTTGTTTAAGTAACATGGATTTAATAGATACCCCGAGCTTGCCTTCCCCCTCCAAATAACCTAGAAAGCTTCTTCCAACCTGATTGACCAAGGTTCTCGGTGAGTCAGACATATCATGCAGCAGAGATTCGAATGAATCATGCCCCAAAGAAACCAATCGAGTTACTTCTCGCATGCTACGCTCACGTACTAAATGTTGTTTATTGGCATCATCGGAATACGTGTCTGATTCAGATATGATTGTGGTTCTAACATAAAGTAACAATCCGACTAAAAGGGACTTGGCTTTATCCTCCCAGAATACGTCATTTTTGCTTCCGCTTGTCGCTATAACCAAATTTGCTAGATAACGGGCATCTTCCTCTTCCTCACATCGTTCTTTCCAAGTTGACTCACTCCAATTTTCAACCCCACGAATAGCCAAGATAGGATTCCAAATATCGGTATACTCCTCAAAAGGCGCAAACCTGAACACAGCATGACCTAGTTCGGATGAACGGAATCCAGCAGAGTAAAAGTAATTTTCTCCTTTTACATCGAGCACAAGCGCAGATCCTTCCCACATGAGTAAATTCATGATAATTTGACCAGCCCCTTTACCGGCTCGCGTAGGTGCAAAAGTAATCATATGACCAACTCCGGGATCTAACTGATCCTCCGAAGGGAAATTTGTCTGCGATATCGATCTCGCATAAACTTCTTTGAACTTTGTTCTGGAAGTTTGCTTATGTAAAACCACGAAACAACCTATGTACGGGCAGAATTTCCGCCCCTTACCTTCTAGGGTTAAACCTAGCTTGTCTGCCTCTTCAGGTTCCATAAAACGCGCCGAACCAAACGTATCAGGTAAAGAGTCGTCTGCTAGCGTTCTTACCTTTGGCACATGAAAGGTATTTTTTTTCATTTTTTAATTTGCTCCTCAATATAAATATCGACTTTACGCATCATAACGAAATCGTAGGACTTTATTGCTGATCTGCTGCAAAATGGGCTGCGTCAACAGCAATACTAGCTCAAAGGCTATCTGTCTTCCGAAGCAAAATAGCGGGACTTGATATATTCATAGTGGCCATATCAGTTTCTCCAGGCAGGCCAAAATAATTCCTTACGCCAATTATTTATGCTTGAACAGAATTTGCGTTGGCCAGCAGACGATTCGGCGGTCTATAAGTTATATCTTTGTGCTGCGGGTCAGTCAGATTTATTCATCGGTCCAAGGTTGAATGCGTGTAGTAAATTTGTCACTACGCGGTAATCATGTTGACGTAGAGTGTAGTAAAACTGACGTAGGTTAGAACTTGGCGAGTTCTGCAAGTTATTGATTATTAATGATAACAATATAATTATTTAGAAATGATCTAATTAAATGGGAATGGGTATCGAAATAATACGGTATGAAACGAGATTAAAAGGAATGAAAAAATAAAAAATTGTTGCAGAATATGAAAGCAATAAATTTTGATTTTTTGGATTAAGAGTCGAGCAAATAGTCAGAAATAATATCCAATACCTAAACCTCATCATCTTTCGATAAACCCAAAAAAGGGCGCTCGGGAATGTCACCCCATAGATGCGGAAACTCAGCTTTTGTGCCACCGAATTGTTGCATCGCGCCGTAGGGAAGATTGGTGCCAATCTCTACCGCATCTTTGCCGTTAAGTTGCCAGTCGATCAAATCGGCTAAGGAACCTGTCTCGCCGGTCAGTGGTCTATCTCCATTCTTATTTAATAGAGTGGCCAGGACTTACCATCAGGGCCTTTTGTTGAAACAAAGCGCTGCTTGGTTGATTCGGTCAGTGATTCGCCGATACTTTTTAATGCGGGGGATAAATTACCGGATCTTGCTTGCAGTTCCTGCAAAGCTAGCATGATTTTGGCGGTATCTGCTTTGACTTCAATCATTGATCCTCGTCCCCGATCTCTATGACATCACCGCCTGACAGTATCTCGATTGCAGCTATGATTTCATCATCATACGCGTCTGGAAAAGCATAGCGAGACCTCTCTAGCCATTCCGTATAAGGATATTGCGCTATGATTTTTTCAATGGTGTCACCGAACAAATCCGCTTCGCTTGATAAATCAGTCATCTTGAATACCTCTTTGCTGAACATAATTGGCCTATCGCCCTGGAAATAGCTCTCATATCTTATTTTATACCAATTTCGATTTGCAGTGGTTCGGGCGATTGTTTCTATTAAAGAAACAATTATTTGTCTAGCATGATTTCGTGCCAACTCTATAAAGTCCTTGCTAAACAAGGCTTATAGAGCGGCATAATATTTGCAATGTACGTTGTTTATAAAATAGAGCATATTACGGGGCGTCATTATGGCGGCAACTATTGATGCGGTAAGTATTTTTATAATCAGAGCTAGGTTAACCAAGGTGAAACCATTAACTCGACACTACCCGCCCATTCATTACTCACTGATACCCCGCCTTCATCTATTAATTGATTATTAACCAGTTTACGCGCGGCTTGTTCCATAGATGGACCAACCACCAATAGATTGGGCATAATGCCTAGCGGTCTTCCTTCATCGCTTTTTAATGATGCCATAGCGCTTCTGGCGCTGGCATAATTAGACATATTTAATGTTGCCTTAGAAGCAAAGGCCAACTGCCATAAACCAAAACCCGCATTAACTCGGGCTCTAATGCCATATTCATAAACATCGTTACGAAAAACCCAAGAGTCTTCATCACTTGTTACGGTTTGAAAATCGTAGGGTATGCGTTCTTGAAACAGCAAAGGCTTAATAGCACGGCTGGTATCCAATAAAAACCACGCAGGGCCTGAACCGGCCTGCATATTAGAAACAGATAATACAGTTTCACCATTTCCTACAGGATGATCTGTAGCGAAAAAGTTTTTATCATCATAACAAAGCGTTGAAAAACCATTATTTAGTAATGTAAAAATCAACTCGTCCGGATGATCACCGGCAGCTCGACCCATTTCTTCAAAAAGCGGACTAAAAAGGCCGTATTGATCATCTTCAATATCACTTCGATTAATTTGGACTGTACTTTCAAAAGTCTTATTATCAAGCGCGTAACTGTGCGTAGAAACAGCGTTCGACACCCTTGAGCCTACCCATTGTCTTAATCTTGGAAATTGTCCTAACCAAGCATAAATACTTTGTGCCGATGTACTTTTAACAACCATCGCCACATCTTGGTATCGACTTGGAGCCCCTTCCATGCCTTTATTAAAAGAGGTGTTGAAGCCTCTAAAAAGCAATTCTATATTTGTTGCATTAATAATCATTTAGATACCCCTAAATTAATAAATTCTTCTTTGCTGTGGCCCATGGCTGAACAAATAAGCTCAGCCGTTTCGTTTAATTTCGTTGTTGTTGCATTTACAGTATGTTCATTGTCTCCATAACCGATTTCTTTAAACAGGGGGGCAATAAATGGCGATACGCTGTCAACGAATTCATTAAACAAAACGGTATCAATTTGACAAAGCTTTTCAGCAAATTCTTTATGACGTGGAAGTATCCGACCTTGAACAGCCGCCATATGTACCAAGTGTTCAACTTGTTGGGCCTTAAACGATTCCTGACGAGCTAAAAGCTCTTGTTTTTCTGCCAGTAGTTCAGCATTTAAGTCAGTTTCCTCACTGGCTAGGGCGGTCATCTCTAAAGCTGGTTTATTAGTTAATGAGGCTCTTTTGATACCGATAACTTCATGGGTTCCTTGTTTTAATAAAAGAACCGGACTTATGTATCGGTATTCTTTATTTGATACATGAGATAAAGCCTTTTTGGTCCATTCAACAAGCGCCCATATCCCATTGTCACGTGATTCAAAGCTCTTGATCCAGCCAGCAGCTATGCCGGGTTGCCCGTTCTTTTCGGCAAAGTCTATTTGGTGGTCATAATCAATAGGTATAAGCTTTGAACCCGCTCGTTTTAAGGATAGCTCTATGACCTCTTGAGGGTTATCAACAAAAAAGAACCCCCTACCATCATTCGCTTCAAATTTACCCTTAGGTACAATATGAACCCATTGCTCATTGTCATTTAGGGTATCGGCTTCAGCCAATAACATAAAAACAGAACCAAACTCTGATAAATAGCTGTCTTTTTTCATTAACCAATCTCCACCCAAACGCCACTATCAACGACATTAATAACCTTACCGGCAATCGATCTCGTATTAGACCCATTAGTTTTTGCAACGCTAAAATCATCGACCACATAACAGGATTTCCCGATTTCAGCGCGCGTCACGAGATCGGCTGAAAGATTGGCATATAAGAAAATACCGCGCATAACCATAAGTTGATGAGCACCATTGGCCCCCAATAAGTTATCAACGAAGTGTTCAGCCCTGCCTATAGCGGTTAATGTTGTTGCTGTTGATCCCGGAGCCGCAAAACCGCTTGAATTAAGAACGATTAAGGCCCCTGCATAAATTTTCACACCACCGGCTACAGGATGCGAAACTAAATGCGCGTCCGTGTGTAGTGTGTTTCTATCTCTTGTAAGTGGCATTTAAGACACCTCCGTTTGGGGTATTAGTTTTGTAATTGCTGAGAATGGTTGAGATTTGACGCGTGGTAAGACGGTATTTAGTAGACAAATCACCTATTGAAACGCCGCTTACATGATCTTCATAAATTTCTTTATTCCTTACCTTTCTGATTAAGGATGCTCCAGTAGGGAATAATAAGCGGTCATTCCTAAAGTGAGACCTAAGCAATTCGGCTCTTTCTGCTCCGATAGTCTTCTCTATGATGTGGCCTTCGGGTATTTTTTGAGGAATACAAAGGTGCCTGCCAGCAAAACGGATAAAGAGTTTTATTGCTGATTCTTTGCCAATTACTTCAGCTATTTCTTTAACCATTTCCGGCCATTCGTCAGGATTTGATTTTAATAATAATTGAGAGGTCATAAATAAGAACAAAAGCGAGCATGGCTTTATTATTTATGGATTATGATGCGCTTCGTATCAGAAGGAATTCACAAGGAATAATCAAGTAAGCTTTTATTCAAGTTACTTGATAGAAGGGGAAAATGCTTTGTATCTTATTGGGGATGCTTGTCAAAAAGCACAAAAAAGGCGTTTATAAACGTTTATAAACGCCCAAAATTTGAGTTTTAATGCCTTGGTACAGCTATGTTTTTTTCGGGCTATTTTTAAGCGATTTAGGCTTATCTGTTAAAACGGCACTAGCCTTGCATTCTGGTAATGCATCGAGGTTGCCTTGGGGCTGCTTATCAACACTTTTAAGACTCAAGTTAGCGGGTTGACCTAAATCCCAAGGAATATTGTCACATACTTTAGTAAATTGCTTGGCTAAATCCCGGATGATTTCAAGCTGAAAGGAAACGCGATCTTCTCTGCAAAGTGGATCTTCAAAGTCACCATATTTATAGTCATTTATCACAATAGCGGTATCGGCTACCCCTGAAATTCGATCAAAGATAAGCGCTAAATATTCAAAGGCTTCTTGGGTCGATTTAAAGTTAGTCTCTTCAACGATTTTTATACTCATAATGAAATCCCCACGATACTAGCCGCGACTTTAAGTAAATCCTGCGTAATCGGCTGCTCTTCTTCAGCCAGGTCACCGGCCACTTGGATTAATTTAGCAACCAAGTGAAGCTGACCTTCTTTTTTCGCGACTTTGCGAATAATAGGCAAGCATCCTTCTTGTAGTTTGTTGTATTTACAGAGGGCTGATAAATCTTCATCTAAAGGAGTTTTAAGGTCCAAGAGCTGCCCAATGCGGCCTCGTAGTTGCGCGAATGAATTAGCCTTCTTGCTTTTTTGGGAAGTTTCCCAACGCTTCAGCCCTTTATTACCTACCAAAACTACAGCAACTTGTGACTCATCGAACAAATCCCGAACACATTCCAAAGCGTCATCAGAAAGGTGTTGGGCCTCGTCGAATAGCAGCAAACCTTTTGCTGTAAATGGCTGAGTAAGCGCCCACAATGCGGTTTCGTACAAATCCGCTTTACTCTGGTTGGGCGAAACATTCTCACCCATAGCTTCGCACAGCCGAATCAGTAACGGCTGTATTTCGCTTGCCGCTTTTGTTACACGGCATATCACAACACCCTTTTCGATAGTGGCAAAGGCTTGTATCGCTGTGGTTTTTCCTGTTCCTGGATGACCGACTACAACGCCCATAATCTGATACTTTCGGCAAATTGTAAGCAGGTTATGAATGTCTTTTGCTGTAGCTGTTGGACAGTATCCTTGCGGAAGGTTTTTATGTAATAATTGTGCAGTCATTTTGATTTCCATTAGATTGACACGCCGGGAAAATGGTCCGGCACCCAAGCCGAAAGATGCGCTAACATCTTTCGGCTTACTTTATTCCCCATTAGCCACTTTGAGCTTTTGGGCAAGTCCTTCGAGTAGGGCGCTTTGTCTGCGCCGATTTTCAATATATTCATCGTCCGGCGTTAACGCCGGTTTTTTTTGTGCCTCATTCGCCAAATATCTGTGATGTGAGTCAATACTAACAACGCCTTTTGATTCTGCCTTCGGCTCTGCCCCCATTACCTCAATCACTTCGCTCATGATTTTCTCTAAATCCAGCTTGTCAGTGTCTGATTCCATTTGCCTTATCTGCTTATTAAGCACGCTATTTTGTCGTTTCTGTTCGCCTGAGCCTTTTATGTCGTCAAATGAAAACGATTTAACTGGTTCAGCTAAACCGATAGGCTCTTCTTCTTCATTCCAAAGGTATAGACGGTTCTTATTGCCGAACAGTGGAGCGCCTACTAATACCTTTCTGTTGCCGGCCATAGCAATTAAGGCGTCATGCCGGTATTCTTGGTTATCCCACATGAATACACCACCGGCCCGTACCTCTCTAAAAACTTTTTTGCAGAAAGCTACTTCCAACTCACTAGAGTCCAATAACAAACTTTTCCATCCTGCATTTATGGATTCTTCAAAAGCCTGATTGGGGGATTTACCTTTGAGGTGTCCGTTTTGTTTTTTATGGTGGTAATAGGCCAATACTGTATGCAGAGTAGCCTTGAACGACTCTAAATCCCCATCATAAGGCTTTGGAGATTTGCCTTGATTCTCGGTTTTTTTCTGCATTCGGTTGCCTCCTATATAACCTTGGATTTGGGAAAATATTGACTTTTCCAAAGCGGCAAACAAGGTTTCTATGACTTTAGATTGTGGGTTATAGGCTCTTGAGCGCTGTACGCCGGTAGAATCCTCTTCATCTAGATCGTGTAGATCATGAATCTCAATGCTGCGCTTTAGTCGGCATAAGTCCTCAACGAATTCGCCCCAGTTATATTCCCCGCCACGATCAAGATAAAGCTTGGTAGGCACTCCCCAATTCGAGTGTTCGCACATAGATACAAAGCTCTCTATAACGTGCTCTCGGCGGATCATTTCGCCCTTAGGCATCAAAAAAGGCGTAATAAATGCGCGGTTGGTTGCTAAATCCAGCCACGCCACGGCCTTTATCGTACAGTTAGAACCATCATCGCGTTTAAAAGCAATATCAATGTGATGCACGTCACCCGCTACCCATTCCATAGGCTTTAGATGGTCGCGGCTGCGTTTTATTCGTGGGGTTTGTATAGCGGCAGAACGCGCGGCATCCTGACGATAAGTATTAACAGCCTTATAATGCGATTCTCTTTGAATGAGTTTTTGCGGAAGTTCGCAAATGTGCGTTAATTCTTCTTTGCTCAATGTGCAACCTTTTTGCATAATCTGGTTAACCGCAAACGGCAGAGCGTTTAACTGTATCGTTGGAACGCTTGGCGTACCCGAGCGCCATAATGAAGCTATGTGGCGCTTAAGGCTTACCGCCATTTTTTGTATTTCATTATCGGTTAATCCAAGCTTCTTGACTTCGTTATCCCATGCCCTTGAAATAATTACACGGGATTGCCCGGAATCAGTGCGCCTTTTGCGACAAATAGCGGTAAGCCCTTTGTTTTCATATTCACTTAGCCATCGCCGGATTGTATTTTTACCAACATACTGGCCGCGTTTAGCTCCAAACGGATAACGTTCCTTTGCCGCTAATTCACGAATCAAAAGCGCTCGTTCAGGCGTATTGTGATCTGTTGATTGAAGTACGCGTTTTACAATACCCATCTTGAAATCAACTTTATCCTTATGGTAGTGACGATCTTTTTTCGGTATTTTTGGTGGTATTTCTTGAAGTAGGTCACCAACAATACAGCTATCATTATTTGGTGGAATGCTTACGGAAAGTGACCTGTACGTGATGTCTTGTGTTGTGGTTTCCTTGTTTTCTGTTGCAAGCTTTATAAAATTAAGCGGAACGCTTTCTTTATCTACGAGATAAGATAAACCGCCTCGCCCGGCACCAGCCATATCCTTCACAACAACCAGTGCAGCGCCGCGCCAAGTTTCTCCAGAGTGGCATCTCCTCAGGGCCTTTGTTGCGTTTTGAGCCGATATACCAACCAAGATTGCGAATTCTTTTGAGCTCAAGAATCTTTTGTTAAACATTTAAAAATCCCTCTTTGTTGATTCAGTGAAGAGCTACGAATCGGAGCTAATGCCATCTTTCAAACCTAAAAGTAAGGCTATGTCATGCGAAGCTCCCCAATTTCCTTTAGCCTTTCCATAGATTACGTTTCTTACGGCATTAACTTTAAAACCGTGTTTTTTTGACCATTCAGGGATGGTTTCACCGCGCTGACGGAATCCTTCTTTAACTTGTGCTATCGTTTTCATTGTCATACCATTTGTAAAATTTATGTATTATTTTGGTATACCTTTGAATACATGTCAATAAGGAAATATATGCTTTTAGATACATTGCCAGAGAGACTAAGAGAAGAAAGAAAGCGTAAGGGCTTCAATCAAACGGAATTCGCAGCACTTGGCGGAGTAAAAAAACTATCTCAACTTCTTTATGAAAAAGGGGAGCGCTCGCCTTCTCTTCAATACATTGCTGAGCTGTGGAGTAGCGAAGAGGGTATAGATGTGGGTTATATCCTTACTGGCAAGAGATCATTAGACCAGCGGCTTATAGAGAAAGCCTCTTGGCGAGTCCTGGATGCTATGCAGTCTTGGTTGTCTCTTATGCAGTATGAAAAAGACTTCATAAAAATTATGAGCCTTGCTTACGAGGAAGAAAAAGATTTCGATCGGGGGAGTGAAACCTACCTTGCAGTTAGGGAACTGCTAGCCAAAAGCCCTAACGTGATGCTTACTTCATTTGATTTAGAGGAAGTTGTAGAGCGGGTAGAGTTTGTTTTGGGTGCAATGGGTTGTAGCCTAGACTCACGCAGTAAAGCCAGTTTATTTTTTCGTGTCTACCAATTATCAAAAGCGGCAGGTGGTCGAATAGATTTAAACATGGTTGAAGGTATCATTCGAGAAATACGATAGCAGTTAAAAACCACTCGACATAGGCTAAAGACTAAGGGTGTTAAGGGGGGTGTTTAGTATGCTCATAAATTTTATTTAAAAATATAAGCTATTGTTTTTAAAAACATACTAAAAATTTTTGATATGCGTTTAGTTCATTTTCTTTAAAAAAACTTAACACCGTTCCTTTTTCTTTTAAGTTGTTATTTTCCTTGAAAAACTTATATTCCTAATCCCAAATAATTATAATTCCTAATCCCAAATAATTATTTCCGCTCCACTGGGCGAATTCATCGACCATGCCAGCGTCGGTTTGACCGCGGTCTGGAGTAACACCCAACAAGCCAAGGACAGAGGTTTTCCGGATACCCAATGGTTGGCCTTACGCGGCGGTTCCCGCGACGAACAGCGTTTCAAAAACTTCGCCCGTAACAGCCAGTTGCCGGAATTGGTTTGGTACAGCGCCTATACCGATTTGTCGGTGAAAAACATTGATAACAACCGCCGCATCCATGCCGGTTTGTTCTCCACCGCCGACCTGGCCGCCTGGCTGAAATGCTTATAAGGATCTGAACCATGACAACGATAAAACTAGACGAAGTACAAGGCATCGTATTCAGCGGCTACAAGAAATACATGGCCAATGCCAGCTATTATCTGCTCCAGATCGAAGATGTCGGCAAAACCAAAGTGTGGTTGAAAAATCTGGTCGCCAGCGGTCAGATCAGTCACGGCGCCGAAAAACCGGACGACACCACCGAAAAACGTATGAACTTGGCGATCAGTTATCCCGGCTACTGCAAACTGGAGGCGGACGAAGCCAAATGCTACAGTTTCGAACTGTCGTTCCGGGAAGGGATGAATTCCGAACACCGTTCGGCCTTGCTCGGCGACCGCGGCCCCAACGACCCGGGCAAATGGAGCTGGGGCAACGACAATAAGGAAGTCGATATTCTGCTGATTCTGTTTTCCAAGGATGATGCCATCCACACCGACAGCTGCAGCATTTTAGAAAAAGGCTTGGAAGCGGCCGGCTTGAGTAAAATCGAGCGTCTGGATGCCGGTGCCCAGGTGAAAAGCCAGCACGACAAAGTACTGGAGCATTTCGGCTTTGCCGATGGCATATCGGATCCGCTGGTCGACGGTTTTCCGACCGTGCCCGGCCCCGGCGAAATCGCGACCGGGGAATTTTTATTGGGCTACCCGAACCAGTATGACGGCAAGAAAACCCAGATGCCTGTCAGCGAGCAATTCGGCGCCAACGGTACCTATCTGGTGTTCCGCCAATTGAAACAAAACGTCGGCGAATTCTGGCAGTTCATCAACGAAGAAGCAAAAAAGCAGAATGTCAAGCCCGACAATCTGGCCGCCAAATTCGTCGGTCGCTGGAAGAGCGGAGCATTGGTACAACCTGGGCAATCCCAGGATCCAAACACGATTACCAACAACTTCACGTTCATTAACGACAAGGACGGCACTGGCTGCCCGTTAGGTTCGCACATTCGCCGCGCCAATCCGCGCGGGGTGGGGTTGGGCGAGAGCGAGGACGAATCGTTGAAAGTGGCCAACCGGCACCGCATCTTGCGCCGCAGCCGCAGCTACGGCAGCTTTCTGAAAGACCCGAGCCAGGACAGCGGCAATGACGAGCGCGGTCTGCTGTTCATCTGCCTGAACGCCAATATCGAACGCCAGTTCGAATTCGTGCAACATACCTGGATCAATAACGTCAAATTCGCCGGGTTGTACGACGAAGACGACCCGCTGATCGGCAGCGCAGTGGAAACCGACCGCAAATTCACCATTCAGGACCAACCGTTACGGCGCCGGGTCTGCGGCTTCCAGCAGTTCGTCACAACCCGCGGCGGGGCTTATTTCTTCCTGCCCAGTTTGACGGCGTTAAAAATATTGGCTGAGACTTAATTAACGTTACATGGGTAAGCGGATTTAAATCATCTTAAACACTGCTTCTTCGGTCTTCGAGATTCATTTTTTAATTTTGTAGCACTTTGCTTAACCATTAATTTCTGGAAAGTCTGGGTCATCTAGTCGCGAGCGAATGGGAATCTGAACAACTACACTCGGCATCCTCTACAAAATGCAACATCCGCGGAGCTAACGGATGACCGTTAATCATCCACAATCAACACTTGCTATTTTGTAAGCGTTTTTCAAATATCTGTACCCCCATCAACGGGGCTGTTGGAGGGTTATTGAGAACGGGTAGTCATGCAATAAGGTTTCTGATTAAGAATCGAGTGATTAAGACAGCTTCATACAATAAAGCTGCCATTCATAGTCCCTATATTCGGCATCTTGAATGGCGCGTTATGGCCGATAGGGTGAGGTCGCCAATGACTGCTTTGTAGCCTTCTAGTTCCTAGGGGATCTGGATGTTAATGGCCGTTACCCGTCTTAATGATCATCATTCGCCGCATCCGGCAAGACCACCACAAACGGCCCGGCCCGAAGGTTGCCATCGCCATAACCCCGCACCGGCACCGATGGCCAACGGCTGAATTCCGGTTCCGCGAGGATTGTTTCGGCCGCGTCCAGGCATTCCGCGAGCAAATCGGCATCGATGCCGTAATGTAGTAAGGCCGCTTGAATACTCGGGTGCTGCCTGTCCAGGTCGTAATCGGCCATGGCCGCCCCAAAGCCTTTGACCCATTCGATTAACTCGGGATCATCCTCCTTCGGAACAAATCCCTTGCCTCCGGATTTAAAAAATCGCCCAGCCTTGCGCCCAGTGGTTCGGGATATCTGTCATCGTGTTGTCTCCGTTTACTGAACAATCGTTATCTCCCCAAACCCCACCTCAAACAACACCCCCACCGCCGCGTCCAGGCGTTTGAACACTCGAACCTGGCCGCGTGCGGTTTCCAGCATCGGGTTCAGTTTATGCTTTCCGGACAGCGTAACCGTCCAACCGTCTCCGGAGGCGTGTTTTTGGATGACGGGCGCTTCTAAAACGTCCGCCTGAAACAGTAACTCGGCTTCCTTGATATTCACGTCAATTCAGTCCGTTAGTCGATTCGGGGATGATCAGTTCAACGCTGGGGAAATAGGTGCTGAACCGTCCCTTGTCACGGGAAACCAAGGCATAGCCGGACACCGCGGCATG
>Ga0208244_100717_pt1 | contig 26207 bp, 20 predicted proteins | sample SubbioCR12Aug_5A_FD_184828 | JGI IMG/M metagenome (GOLD analysis project Ga0208244, IMG submission 184828) | Serpentinite rock and fluid subsurface biosphere microbial communities from McLaughlin Reserve, California, USA - CR12Aug_5A (SPAdes) | ecosystem: Environmental > Terrestrial > Deep...
GCCGCCCGCGCTGGCGAGTCTGCTGCCGGAGGCCGCGCCGGACGATGGCGAGATGACGGTCTACGATATCTATCAGGGGTTGGAGGGGGTGCCGCGCGGTGAGATTGTCGCCTTGCGCGTAGTGCAGCTCTTCCCGAAGACCACGCCGATCGCCAATGTGCCGCGAGTCGGCGTGGCCGGCGAGGAGAACACGCGGGCGATTCTCGGCACGGTGCCGGTGGAGGCAGACGGCTCGGTGCGCTTCGTGATGCCCGCGCGCACCAAAGTGCTCTTTCAGGCCATCGACAAGAACGGTTTCACGCGGCGCACGATGCGTTCCTCGACCTACCTGCAGCCGGGGGAGAAGACCTCCTGCGTGGGGTGCCACGTCTACGGATACACGCACACGAGGCCGCAGGCCGCGTTGGCGCTGGCGATGAAGCGGCCTCCGTCCCGGCTGGAGCCCGGTCCGCTGGGGGGCCGTCCGTTCGGCTTTGTCGAGATGGTGCAGCCGGTTTTCGACGCGAGTTGCCTCGGCTGCCACAACGACAAGGAGTCCAAAGGCGGGATGAATCTGTCGCGAACCGTTTCGGGGCCGCACGGTTTCACGGCATCGTATCAGTCGCTTTGCTACGCGCAAGAGCCGGACGGCAAGCAGATACGGCGGGTCTCCAAAAAGGCGGGGCGACCGCTGGTGGGCTGTTATCCGCAGCGCAACCAGATCCAGATCACGCAGGTGGACGCGCCCGAGAGCGCGATCGGCAGTCCGCTTGTGCAGATGCTGCTGGCGGGGCACCACGACGTGAAACTCTCGGATGAGGCACTGCGCCGCATCATCACATGGATCGATCTCAATGCCCTTTACTATGGTGTGTATGAGCCCGAGGAGCAACTCGCCCTGCAGCGCGAAGGCAAGCCTGTGCCGATGCCTGCCGTGTACTGAACGGGCGGGACGGGTAAAGTGGGGGAGGGGGTGTACATTAATGTGCGAGGCGGGTTTGGCGGTGGTGCCGAAAACTCCGCGTTGACCGGCGGGGCATAAACAGCCTATACTGTCGCGTTTAACCATTGGAGGCATTTTCGTGAATGTTGAACTGATTGAGAAGGCGAGAGTCCGGATTTCGAGTGTGCCGGTTCTCGTGAATCTGGTTTCCAAACGCGTGCGTCAGCTCAATATGGGTGAGCGGCCTTATGTGAAGCCGCTGTCGATGGACGAGGACAAGGCCGATATCGCGTTGCGCGAGATCGCGGAGGGGCTGCTGATCTCCGAGGTGGATTTCGGGGCGATCGCACGGGCTGAGCTGGCGCATTCGCGCTGGTCGGAATAGCCGTGGGCGCGGGCCGGGTGCGGCGTGAAACGTCATGAGCGGGGAGAGCAAAAAACGGAACGGCGGCAATCTGACGGTCAACCGCAGGGCGACGCACGACTATTTTGTTCTGGAGAAGTTCGAGGCGGGAATTGAGCTGGTGGGCACCGAGGTCAAGGTGGTCCGCAACGGCGAGGCCGGGCTGATCGGTTCCTACGCGCAGGTGAAGGACGGGCAGTTGTTTCTGAATCAGGTGCGCATCCCGCCGTACGCGTTCGGCAACCGGTTCAACCACGACGCGCTGCGGACGAGGCGGCTGCTGATGCACAAGCGGGAGATCCGCAAGTTGCAGGCGTTCTCGGAGCAGAAGGGGCTTTCGCTGATCCCGCTGCGGATGTATCTGACGCCCAAGGGGCTGGTGAAGGTGGAGATCGGCGTCTGCCGGGGCAAGGCGCAGGAAGACAAGCGTGAGACGGTTAAACGGCGCGACGCGGACATGGAAGCGCGGCGCGCGATGTCGAAGCACTACAGAGGTTGAGGATTCAAGAAGGAGGATGAGGGTATGATGTTGCCAGTGGGTTTCATTCAGAATATCGGGGTGACGCAGCTTTTGGTCGTTCTGCTGATCATCCTCGTGCTTTTCGGGAGCAACAAGCTTCCTGATCTCGCACGTTCGCTGGGGCGGAGCCTGGGCGAGTTCAAGAAGGGGCGTGAGGAAGGCGAGAAGTTGGCCAACGAGAAGGTCAAGGAGATCGTCGACGACCTCAAGAAGGAAGAGCCCGAGAAGGTCGAAGGCCCCAAGGCCTGAAGCGGGCGGTCCTGTTGTGACCCGCCGTCTTTCAATCCTTCCCGCGACGCTGTTGCGTGCCCTCCGCCTGATCTGGCTGAGTGACCGTCGGCTGGCCTGTTGGCACACGGCGCTGATGGCGGGGCAGGCGCTTTTGCCGCTGGGGTCGATCATCGCGCTGAAGCAGGTGATCGACGGCGCGACCCGTCTTTTGCAGACCTCGCCGGGGTTCTCGGTCTCTTTCGCCTCGCTGGGCGAGCAGTTCGCCTCCAACCCGGACTTCCGGTTTCTGCTTCTGTGGGCGCTGGCGGGTGCGTCCTGCCTCGTGCTCTCTGTGGGCGCGCGGCTGGCGTCGGCATGGGTCGCCGAGTTCCACGCGCTGGCGGTGACGGATCGGGTTTACGCGCTGCTGCACGACGCGCTGCTGCGCGCCGATTACGCGTTCTTCGAGAATCCCGACGACCAGAACCGGCTCTACATGGCGCGGGAAGAGGCGCTCGCGCGGCCTGCGCGGGTGCTGGCGGGGATCGGGCAGATCCTGCAAAGCGTGGTGGGGTTGGTCGGCGTGCTGATCCTGCTGGCGAGTTTCAGCCTGTGGCTGCCGCTGCTGCTGGCGGCGGCGGCGGTGCCGGTGCTGTCCCTCAAGCTCGACCGCACGCGCCGCTTCTACGACTGGCGCAAGAGCCTGACGCCGCTGGAGCGCGAGGCGGCCTATTTCCATTCGGTCATGACCGACAACGCCGGGGCGAAGGAGATCCGGCTGTACGGGCACGCGGACTTCTGCCGCAGGCGTTTCGACGCCGCGCGGGCGCGGCTGAGGGAGGAGCGCGTGGCGTGGCGGCGCTACGTGCTGACGCGCGAGGGCGTCGGGCTGATCCTCGGGCTGGCGGTGACGGGCGCGATCCTGTTCTGGATGACCGGTCGGCTTCTGGGCGGCGTGGTGACGGTGGGCGCGCTGGTGCTCTGCGTGCAGGCTGTCCAGCGGGGGCAGGGGTCGATCGCGGCGTTGCTGACGGCGGTGACGTCGCTGTTCGAGGACGCGCTGTTTCTTCAGAGTTTCGAGGAGCTGTTGCGGCAGCCGGTGAAGGTGGGTGCTCCCGCGCGGCCTCAGCCGGTGCCGGAGGTGATCCGCGAGGGGATCGTGTTCGAGAACGTTTCGTTCACCTATCCCGGCGCGGCGCGTCCGGTGCTGAACGGGGTGAGTTTCACGTTGCGTCCCGGCGAGCGGGTGCTGCTTGCGGGGGTGAACGGCGCGGGGAAGACGACGCTCATCAAGCTGCTCTGCCGCCTGTACGACCCCGACGCGGGGCGGATTGTGGTGGACGGCGCCGACCTGCGGGCGTTCGACCCGGCGGCGTGGCGGGCGCGGATCGGCGCGTTGTTTCAGGACTTCAACCATTACCAGCTCACGGCGGAGGAGAACATCCGCATCGGCGAGCCGCAGGTGGCGGAGGGCGCGGCGGAGGCCGAGCGCGCCGCCCGTGACGCGGGGCTCGGCGCGGCGTTGGCGGCGTGGCCGGAGGGGATCAAGACGCGGCTGGGGCGGTGGCTGCATGACGGCGTGGAGCCGAGCGTCGGCCAGTGGCAGAAGTTCGCGCTGGCGCGGGCGTTCGTGCGTCCGGCGGCGCTCTACGTGCTGGACGAGCCGACCAGCGCGCTCGACGGCGCGTCCCAGCGTGAGGCGCTGGAGGCGTTGGCGCGTCTCGGCAAAGGGCGGGTCGCGCTGTTCACCTGCCACCGCGATTTGGAGCCGGGCATGGCCGACCGCGTGGTCACGCTCGAAGAGGGGCGCGTGGTCTCGGACGTGCCGTGTTGACGGCGGGCTTATGACGGTTTCACAGACATTGCGTGAGAAACTCGCGGCGCTGCCCGACAAGCCGGGCTGCTACCTGATGCGTGACCGCAAGGGCACGATCATCTATGTCGGCAAGGCGGTGTCGCTGCGCCGCCGCGTGCAGAGCTATTTCAGGCCGTCGACCTTGCGCGACGCGCCGCCGAAACTGCGCAGCATGGTGAAGTCGGTGGTCGATCTCGACGTGATCACGGTGCGCGGCGAGGCCGAGGCGCTGCTGGCGGAAAGCGCGCTCATCAAGCAGTACCGGCCGCGTTACAACATCGTCCTGCGCGACGACAAGCGCTATCTGGCGTTGCGTGCCGACCCGCGCGAGCCGGTGCCGCGCCTGACCACCTGCCGCATCGTGCGGTCCGACCCCGCGCTCTATTTCGGGCCGTTTCCCTCTGCCGCCGTGGTGCGGACGGTGCTGGATTTCACCGAGAAGCGTTACGGCCTGCGGAAATGCGCGCCGATCCATCCCGACGCCGAGACGTATCGGCACTGCATCAACGACATCGTCCGTTTCTGTTCCGCGCCGTGCGTGGGGCGCGTCACGCCCGAGGCGTACCGGCAGCGTTTCGACGAGGCGTGCGCGTTCCTGCGGGGCGAGCGGCTCGGGGTGATCGAGGAGGTCAAGGCGCAGATGCTGGCGGCGTCGGAGGCGCGTGATTTCGAGAAGGCGGCGGCGTTGCGCGACACGTGGATCGCCCTGCGCGAGATGGTCAAGCGGCGCGTGCGAGTGGAGGCGACGCCCGAGATGCACGCGGCGGACGCGCGCGCGGGGCTTCGCGGCCTGCGCGACCGGCTGGGGTTGCCCGCGCTGCCGACGCTCATCGAGTGTTTCGACATCTCCAACCTGTTCGGCACCCAGTCGGTGGCCAGCATGGTGGCGGCGGTGGACGGGTTGCCCGACCGCCGCCTCTACCGCCGTTTCCGCATCCGCACGGTGGAGGGCGCGGACGACCCGCGTTCGATGGCGGAGGTCGTCGGGCGGCGTTATCTGCGCGTGAAGGAGGAGGGCAGGCCGCTGCCCGGCCTGATCCTGATCGACGGCGGCGTGACGCAGCTCCGCGCGGCGCGGGAGGCGCTCGCGGCGCTCGGTCTGGGGCAGGTGCCCACGGCGGGGCTGGCCAAGCAGTTGGAGGAGATCGTGCTGGATGACGGACGCCCGCCGCTGTTGCTGCCGCGTGATTCGGACGCCCTGCGCGTGCTCACCCGCCTGCGGGACGAGGCGCACCGGTTCGCGATCGACTACCACCGCCGCCTGCGCAACCGGCTGATCCGCGAGTCGGCGCTCGACGAGGTTCCCGGGATCGGCCCGGCCAAGAAAGCGGCGCTGCTCGCACGTTTCGGGTCGGTCTACCGGCTGGCGCGGGCGTCGGTCGGGGAGATCGGCGCTGTGCCGGGGATCGGGCAGGCGCTGGCCGAGGCGGTTCTCCGCGCCGTCGCGTCGGAAGGCAGGGGGAAGGGGAATGCGCCGTGAGGGACGGGAAATGGGGGCTGGCGGCGGCGGAGGCGCGGGCGGAAATTCTGAAATCTGCTAAACCAGTTCGCGGTAAAGCAAGAAATTAATGGTTTTTCCAATTGCATCCTTCTCGGATAACGCATTATTATGTTCGTAACGATTTGAAGAATTCTTGGCTGGGTGGAAGTAGTGCGGATGAGGTTCGCCGATGCCGAAACTGACCCATAGTCGAAAAGGTGGTAAGTACGCCGGGGAATATTTGCTTTCGGTGTGCTCGGCGGTTTCAATCTCCGTTATGGGGGCTTGGGGAAGTTCTTTCCCCGGATCTTTTGTGGTGGCTCTTGCTCGTGATGTCGCGGGGAAGGTGTGGGTCGGCACGGAAGATGGGGGCGTGTTTTGCGGTGACATCTCTTCCGGTCAGTGGCGACAGTTCAAAGGTCGGGATGGGCCGGGGGATGTTCATGTTTATGCTGTATCTTCTGACAAATTTGGTCGTATCTGGTGTGGGACTTCATCAAGCGGAGTCGGTGTGTTTAATGGGAGGGAATGGCGCTCTTACGGTATCGGGAGCGGACTACTCGGCGAACGTGTGTTCGATATCTGTTGCTCTCCTGTCGATGGGGATGTCTGGGTGGCGACCAGCGTGGGATTGGCCCGATATAGGTTGCGCGCCGACCAATGGAGCTATTATACGCGAATGAACGGGCTGTCTGCCGATCAGGTGCAAAGTCTGGCGTTTAACGCGCAAGGGGATGTTTTCGCGGGACTCCAGTGTGGTGGGGTTGCGATCGCGCGAGCATCCGAACGGCATACCCGTTGGGAGATATCTGCTGCTCCGTGGTATTTTGACGTGGGACAGCGGGTGCCGTATCCGATGGAGCCGGAGGGAGATGGGCTGCCCTCAAATCTGGTCAATGCCCTACTTGTGACTCGTGACGGGACCGTGTGGGCGGCGACCGTTGCGGGTCTCGCATGGAGCGTAAATGGCGGCAGGCGTTGGCGTTTCTTGCGTGGGCGCGATTATGCTGATCGGGTGAAGGGCGCTTTCGGTGGGGCACCTCAGGGGTGGAAGCCGCCACCTAAGGAAACTGCGGCGAAACTGTTGCCGGAAGATTATGTGACTTGTCTTGCGGAAGCGCCGGACGGTACGTTGTGGCTTGGTTTCCGTGAACAGGGATGCGCCGCTTTTGACCCGAAGACTTTAGCGCTTAGACAATGGGTCAGGCCTGACCCGAAAAGCAAGGATGCGATATTAAAGGATGGTTATGTCTCTCGGTTGTTGCCTGTGCCTGATGGGCGGATTCTCGTAGGAGGCTATGGGGGCGGACTTTCATGGATAACGCCTCTGAGGACAGGGCCGATGGCTGGGGTATCTCCGTTGCCACGTCGTGCGGAGTCTTCTGCTGCGGGGGGGGGGTGGCCTTCTTCCGCTGCGCCTCCAACGGATGAATATCTTGATCGCTGGATAGCGCTCTTGAAAGATAAGGGGAAGAGGCCTTTGACGCCGGGGTCGGCGGTGTATCTAGGGGAGGATTGGACGACCCGGGGTGATTGGATTGGGCGTTACGGGCGAAGGTTTGCCATGCTTTGCGCTATGAATGCCCCGCGGTGTGACTATGTTGTTGACTCCGATTCCGACTACCGGGTGGCGGGGATGCTCGGCCCTCATTTCCGGGGTCAGGATGCGTTGCGCCATTGGATTCACTGGATCAAGACAGAGGATGTGCGTAGCCTTTACTCCCCGACCATTGCTATCCGGAGGCAGTCGGAGTGGGATGATCATGGCGAGACATACCCCATGTGGTTTGACGGGCCCGACGTGTGGGCAGCGGTCAGGGTACCGGGGGGTGCCCAGAAGATCAGCCTCTATTTCTTTAACAAAGACGGGCATACGGGGAAGAACCGTCTTAGAGACTACCTGTTGGAGGTTCGCCAGTATGAGTCGAGTCTACCCGAGCAGGTGGTTTTCAACAGCGGTGAACCTCGCCGTAGGGGGTTGCCCCTTGACATCCGCAGTGCTGATTTGACGAATGTAATCCCGTGTCAGGTGTTGGCCCGTGCCCGTGTGCGCGACTTCTGGGGTGGGGTGTATAAGACATTTGCGGTTCAGGGGCCCGGTGTCTTTTATCTGCGCGTCGCGCGGCATGGCAGCTTCAACGCGATTGTTTCCGGCGTGCTGGTGGAAAAGTCAGATGAGCCTTTCGAGGAACCGGCTAAGCCTCGAATCGCAACCCGCCTGCATTTTGATGGGGTAGTCTATTCTCCTCCCGATGCGCGGACGGTTACGCCGGAAGTTTTCCCCTCGCTGGCGAGGCCGTTGCGCCTGTGGACCGCCACGCAGGATATTTGTGGGTATCAGGGAGGGGCGGAGGCTTTGGTGGTGGCGCGATGTCTGGCTTATCGCGCGACGCTGGCGCGGCAAGGGCCGCAGGAACTGATGGACAATTGGCGTTGGCATCTTTCTGTTTGGGACGACGCCGAGCGCCTGCGGTTCCGCGAGACGATGATGCAGGCTTGGTCTGCGGCGCAAGATCGGTATGCGTTTTTCCGTTCGGCGGAGTCCCGCCCGTACAGCCCGAATGTGGTGCCGTTCAGTGTGGCGGAACTGAAAGAGATGTCTTCGCGGGAGGTGGATTGGCGCCAGTTCATCGCCGCGGGGAAGGGTGTCGTAAAGGAGATAAAAAAATGAAAAAGTATGGTTTCTTTTTGATGCTGATGTGTTTGTCGGCAAAATTGTTGTTTGCGCAGACTGTCAGCATTAAAACTTCGTTTCGTACGGTGGGGGACGACTATGCCATGACTTGTATTCATGGGCCGTCGGGGACATTCTCTGCGGTGGTGGACGAGGAACCGTCCGATCATGAAGAATGGGTGGTTGAGGCTCCCGTGTACAAGTGGACAATCGCGCCTTCAGCCGCATTGACCTTTGCGCCGACTGACCAGCCGACGGTGAATCTGTCGCTCAGCGGGGCCGCATTTGGTGTGAGTTATGGTGTCTCCGTCGAGGTCAAGTGGATTGAGAGAAACACCGAGACAGGCGAATCCCGTACCATTGCGGCAGGGGCCTCGATGACGCTTGACGCGGTAAAATTGGTAGGGTTCCAGCTTGTCTCAGACGAGGTTGGTGCTGGAGGGTTGATTGACAATCGTGAGGCGACCGCAACCATTGATGTGGCGGGATGTGGTGATCCGTCATACCTGTCATTTATGTTTACGTCGCATCCTGTGGAGGAGAACACGATCAACAAGATGGGGACGGGGATCAGCTTCGCTCAGACATCGGAACCTCTGGTTTGGAAAACATCAAAGATATTTTGGTACGGGGTTTTGCCCGATAGGTGTTGTTGGGATAAATCCACTTCCCCCTATCGGTTCGAATTAACGATGAATGGGTGCTGTAAAGACTCAAAAGATTTTTCGGTTGACTGGCCGGGTGATTTTGACGACAGCATTAGTTATGACTGTAGGAAAATGTCACAAGTTCATAACCCTGAAGAAATCCATACTTCTGACGGAAGCTATTATAGATGTTTAATTGAATTTCTTGATTTTAGAAAAACAGCGTCACGGGTTGGGAATCCAACAAATCAATATGCCGATGAAATAATCAAAGAAGAAAATTATCATGTAAAACAATTTCTTGGTCTGGTGCCTCTTGAAGACGGAGGGCAAGGTGATTGTTTTACGGCTAAAGGAATACGATGGCATCTTGGAATTCCTGAAAATGTTTCTTTTTATGTGACAGGAAGTACTCCAGATGACGCTTTGGCCAAGGCACAAAATCTTCTTGCAAAGGGGGAGAGCGAGGAGTACTTCACCTCAACGGTGGTTTGGTCAAGAGACCTTTACGCATTCGTCGAGATAAAAGCAAAAGAGGTTGCCGGATATAATGCGGCTTTTAAGTATCACTGTACTTATGAGCCTGAGTATGGTCTTGCTTCCCAGCAAATTAATCACGCCCATCCTGCGTATTCCAATTAGATCTGTAATCTGTGACAGGAGGTGGAAATGCGGACTTTTCTATACGTGGCTTATGTTTTTTCTTTTGCACTGATTGTAAGGGCTAGAGCATTTGATGATGAGCATATTATTGTTAAAGAATATGTGCTTGGGCAGCTCCTGTGTTCAGTAAAAGACTGCGAGATCGCAGTCATACAAGACAGGTGTGACGAGTGGGCTCGGGACGATGATTCGGCCATGAAGTGGTGGCAGATGAATTTGTTGAACCTGAAGAAGGTGCGATGTGTAAAAAAAATGAAAGGACATATAGCCATTACAAATAATATCGAATGGGTCTATATTTATCAGCCGCTAAACGAGGAGTGGCTTTTTCAGCGGGAAGTAAGCTCTAGTCGCCAACACCGCGTTTTTCCTCCCTATTTCCCGCTAATCATGTCGGATGACCAGATGAAATTAGTGTTGATGAAACCACAAAAATCTCCGCTTAGGGAGCACATTGAAAAAGAGCCGCACGACGATAGGGCGAAGCGCTTTGTCGAGGATGAACGCGAAATGGTTGCCTCCGAATTTCTGGCTAAGTATAATTTAAGCACATTTTTTTTGTACAATACGTATCTAGTTAAAGAAGGTTGTGTTTTTGAAATTGAATATTCCGCGCCAGCTTTGGAAGAGACGAAGGGAACACGTCTTAACAAGGATGTTATTGCAGGTATAAGAAAGCGCATTTCCGACAAACAAAAGTTTGCAGATCTTATCCACCTTACTCCGCGAGAGGTCTCGGAGATTGTGTATATTTCTTACCTGCTCGGAGGGAAAGACGGTGCCGCGCGATACGCTGATGTGGCAAAAGACAGTCCGTTACTTGAACCCGTTGAAACTGGCAAATTCAAAACAAACCTTGGCAGGCGTCTGGCTGAGGCGACCGGAGTGTCGAAGGCGGACGGGGATGTGGATTAGCTGTTGAAAAGGAGAATGAACGTCTGGTGCGGGGCAGCGGGGTCAGACGGCGACGGAAATGCGGGCAGGATGGAGGATGCGGTCGAGCGTTTCGGGGGTGATCTTGACGAGGAGACCGCGCCGCCCGCCGTTGATGTAGAGATGGGGGAGGGTGAAGATCGTGGCCTCGGCGTAGACAGGGATGGGTTTGCGGGTGCCGAAGGGACTGGTGCCGCCAACGAGGTAGCCGGTGTGGCGGGCGGCGGTGTCGGGGGCACAGGGGGCGACGGATTTGACACCGAGATGGCGGGCGAGCTGCTTGGCGGAGATCTCGCGATCACCGTGCATGAGGACGATAAGGGGCTTCTTTGCGTCGGTTTCCATGACGAGGGTCTTGATGGTGGTGTGCTCGTCGACCCCGAGCTGTTCGGCGGCGCGGCGGGTGCCGCCGTGATCCTCGTAGTCGTAGGTGCGGGGCTCGAAGTCGGCTTTGGCGGCGCGGAGGGCGCGGATGGCGGTGGTGACGGGGATGTCCATGGAGATGTGCAGTGGGGAATGAGAGAAGTTTGATGGAAAAAGAGAGGCCGGGGGTTGGGGGTGTCGAATGACGGCGTGGATTCTGATACACTGAGGGGCAGATTGCAAGGGCGGAGGTGAAGGTGAAGCGTTTTGACTTGAAGAGCGTGGCGGAGCTGGAGGCGGCGTTGGCGGGGATCGGGGCGCGGCTGCCGCTGAGCGGGGATTTCTCGGTGCTGGGCGAGCCGGTGGCGCTGGCGGGGCGGCGGCTGGCGAACCGTTTCGTGGTGCAGCCGATGGAGGGCGTGGACGCGGCGGATGACGGCGGCACGCCGGGGGAGCTGACGTTCCGGCGGTACCGGCGGTTCGCGGCGGGCGGCAGCGGGCTGGTGTGGTTCGAGTCGGCGGCGGTGGTGCCGGAGGGGCGGTCGGGGCCGCGGCAACTGCTGATCACCGAGCGGAACCTCGACGTGTGGAAACGGCTGGTGGCGGAGACGCGGCAGGCGGCGGAGCAGGAGGGGTGCGGCGAGGTGGCGCTGATCCTGCAACTGACGCACAGCGGGCGTTACAGCCGTCCGCAGGGGCGGTCCGCGCCGGTGGCGGGGCAGCGGAACCCGGCGCTGGAGCGGGCGATGCCGGAGATGCCGGTGGCGGAGCCGGTGGGCGACGCGGAGCTGGAGCGGCTGGAGGGGGCGTTCGTGGCGGCGGCGCGGCTGGCGGAGCGGGCGGGTTTTGACGGGGTGGACATGAAGGCGGTCCACGGGTATCTCGTGGCGGAGCTGCTGGGGGCGCGCCTGCGCGAGGGACGGTACGGCGGCAGCTACGAGAACCGGACGCGGTTTCTCAGGAACTGTCTGGAGGGGATGCGGCAGACGCTGGCGCGGGAGACGCTGGTGGTGTCGCGGCTGACGGTGCTGGAGCCGTCGGCGTATCCGTACGGGTGGGGCGTGGCGGAGCGCGAGGGGCCGTGGCAGGCGGATCTGGCGGAGCCGCTGCGGCTGGTCGGGGAGCTTTCGGCGTGGGGGATGCCGCTGCACAACGTCTCGATGGGGTATCCGCGGTTCCAGCCGCATCTGAACCGGCCTTACGACCTTCCGCTGGCGGGGTGTCCGCCGCCGCCGGAAGAGCCGTTGCGGGGGGTGGTGCGTTTTCAGGAGACGGTGCGGGCGGTGCGGCAGGCGGCAGGCGGGGTGCCGGTGGCGACGGCGGCGCTGTCGTGGCTGCGGCAGTTCGCGCCGTATGTGGCGGCGGGGCTGGTGCGCGAGGGCTGGTGCGATCTGGTCGGGTTCGGGCGGAACGCGTTCGCGTATCCGGAGGGGCCGAGGGACATTCTGGAGCGGGGCGGGCTGGCGCCGGAGAAATGCTGCGTGGCGTGCTCGATGTGCTCGCAGATCATGAAGGATCTGGAGGGGCGCGGGGGGTGCGTGGTGCGCGACGCGGCGGTGTATGTGCCGGAGTACCGTAGGGGGCGGGAGGCGGCGCGGAGAAGGGCGGCGGCGAATTAAGCGCTTGCGTCACGGGCGCAAGGTGGTATGATAACCCACGTTTTTTCCGCCTGCCCATAGGCTGACTATGCTGTTTCGGCATGCGGACTTTTTGTTAACTCAGGAGTAATTGGATATGGCCAAGATCGATTTTGGCGGTGTTGTTGAAACCGTCGTGACACGTAAAGAGTACCCGTTGAAGAAGGCGCAGAAGGTTCTCAAGGAAGAAGTCATCGCCATCATCGGCTATGGCGTTCAGGGCCCGGCGCAGTCGCTGAACATGCGTGACAACGGGGTCAACGTCATCATCGGTCAGGACAAGCGTTTCGAGGGCGACTGGAAACGCGCGGTGAAGGACGGTTTCAAGCCGGGCAAGACGCTGTTCGACATCGAGGAGGCCTGCGAGAAGGCGACGATCATCATGATCCTCCTGAACGACGCCGCGATCAAGCAGGTGTGGCCGCGCATCGCGCCGTTCATGACGGCGGGCAAGGCGCTCTACTTCTCGCACGGGTTCGGCTGGGTGTACCGCAAGCTGACGGGTGTGAAGGTCAGCGCGGACGTGGACGTGATCATGGTGGCGCCGAAGGGCTCGGGCACCTCGGTGCGCCGCAACTTCCTCGCGGGCGTGGGCATCAACTCCAGCTTCGCCGTGGCGCAGGACGCGACGGGCAAGGCGCTGGACCGCACGCTGGCGATCGGCATCGCGGTGGGCTCGGGCTACCTGTTCCCGACCTCGTTCGAGCATGAGGTGACCTCTGACCTCGTCGGCGAGCGCGGCGTGCTGATGGGTGCGCTGGCGGGCATCATGGAAGCCCAGTACGACGTGCTGCGCAAGAACGGGCACAGCCCGTCCGAGGCGTTCAACGAGACGGTCGAGGAGCTGACGCAGAGCCTGATCCGTCTGGTGGACGAGAACGGCATGGACTGGATGTACTCGAACTGCTCGGCGACGGCGCAGCGCGGCGCGTTGGACTGGAAGCCGAAGTTCAAGAAGGCGACCCTGCCGGTGTTCAAGGACCTCTACGAGGCTGTGAAGAGCCAGAAAGAGGCGAAGCACGTCATCAAGGTTTGCGGCACGGCGGACTACAAGCAGAAGCTGGACGCGGAGCTGAAGGTGATGCGCGAGTCCGAGATGTGGACGGCCGGCGCGGCGGTGCGCGCGCTGCGTCCGCACGAGAAGGCCAAAGCCAACGCCGACAAGGCGACGGGCGTCAAGGGCCGCGGCGCGAACTGAGGCAGGCGCTGACTTGTGCTGAAAGGAGCCCGTCGGGAAACCGGCGGGCTTTTTTGTTGCCCTTTCCTGTTGAAGGCGCGGTTGGCGGCTGTGTAAGCTATCGCCATGAAAAACTTTATCCGGTTCGACAGCGTGGGCGGCGCCAGCGGCGACATGATCCTTTCGGCCCTTGTGGCGTTGGGTGCCGACCTGCCCGCGATCGAGAAGACGGTCAACAGCTTCTTTCCCGAGACGTTGCACTTTCACGCGGAGACGGCCAGCGCGGCGGGTCTGAACGGCGTGCGTGTCACGGTGCACGCGGAGCACCATCCGCACCACGACGACGGCGAATGGCCCGACGCGCATGAGCATGCGCATGAGGAGGGGCACGGTCACGGACATGGCCACGATCACGGCCACAGTCATGCGCACGGGCACGGTCATGCGCATGCCCACACCCATGCCCATGAGCACCGGGGTCTCAACGAGATCGCGCATCTGCTTTCGCACGCGCCGGTGTCCGAGGCGACCCGCGGGCTGGCGCTCGGGGTGTTCCGTGCGCTGGCGGAGGCGGAGGCGAAGATCCACGGCAAGACGCCGGAGACGGTGCATTTCCACGAGGTCGGCGCGTGGGACTCGGTGGCGGACATTGTCGGCGCGTGCCTCGCGCTGGAGCAGCTCGGCGTGTGCGGCGTGTCGTGCGGGCCGCTGCCTGCGGGCACGGGGACGATCCGGTGCGCGCACGGCGAGATGCCGAATCCCGCGCCTGCCACGCTGGAACTGCTGGCGGGGATGGCGGTGACGCAGACGGAGGAGTCGTCCGAGCTGGTGACGCCCACGGGCGCGGCACTGCTGCGCGTCTGGTCGCACACGCTGGCGCCGCTGCCGCAGACGACGACGGTGCGGCGCAGCGCGTTCGGGTTCGGCAGCCGCACGCTGAAGGGGCGGCCCAACGTGTTGCGGGCCACGCTGCTGTGCGCGGCAGAGGCGGCGGCAGAAGGCGGGGTGCTGGTGTTGGAGACGAACCTCGACGACTGCAATCCCGAATGGCTGGGGACGCTGACCTCCGACCTGCTGGCGCGCGGCGCGCTGGACGTGTGGCACACGGCGGCGGTGATGAAGAAGGGGCGGCCGGGGACGGTGCTCAGCGTGCTGGCGGAAGAGGCGGATGCGGCGGCGTTGCGCGACTGGATTTTCCGCTCGACCACGACGTTCGGCATCCGCAGCGTGGCGGTGCGGCGCGAGACGCTCGCGCGGCGGTTCGTGACGGCGCAGACGCCGTGGGGCGAGGTGCCGGTGAAGGTGGGCACGTTGCGGGGCGAGGACATCACGTTCGCGCCGGAACACGAGGCGTGCGTGCGTCTGGCGGAGGCCGGGAAGGTGGCGCCGCGTCAGGTGAGCGAGGCGGCGCGGGGGGCGCTGGCGGGGAAGCGTTAGTGCCTTATGTCCCGATAACAGCAATAAAAAACAAGAAGTTGGGAACAACCTGTGTGTGAGTGTGTGGGTGTGTGGGTATGTGAGTGTGTGGGTGTGTGGGGATGTGAGTGCGTGAGAGCGTCCCCACATACTCACGGACTCACAAACTTGGGTTGCGGGCTCTGCCCGCATTAGGAAGGGGGCGTTTTCAGGCGGGGGCGCGCGGTGACCAGCCGGGGAGGTAGCTGCTGTTGAGTTTGGCGGTGGCGGCCTTGCTGTTGGTGAAGGCGCAGGCGGCGGCATCCCAACGCAGGGTTTTGCCGGGTTCCTGCAGGGCGGCGATGCCGAGCAGGGCGATCTCCGAGAGGGGGCCGCCGTAGGCCGCGAAGTCCGAGCCTGCGGGGGTGTTGTCGCGGATGCACTGGAGCCATTCTTTGCGGTGGCCGCCCTTGACGCGCGGCAGGCTTTTGGGCGGCAGGGCACCGGATTCCTTGAGCTCGCGCATGGTGGCTTCGGGGACGATGCGGAGTCCGCCCGCGCCGTGGGAACCGTGGATGAGCACGCCTTTGTCGCCGTAGACCACCGCGCCGGGAGAGCGGTTCTCTTTGGCGTCGCCGTGGGCGGAGAAGGGGCGGTCGGGTTCGAGCCCGTCGGGGCGGGGCACTTTGGCGGCGCAGAGGCCGTCGTACCAGCGGACGGTGACGGGGGCGCGTCCGTTCGCGGCGGGGAAGTCGTAGCGGATGATGTCGCCTTTGGGGAAGGTGAGGGCGTGCGTGACGGGATCCCAGTCGCCGACTTCCTCGGCGGTGACGGCGGCGGGCGCGCCGAGGTTGAGGGCCCAGAACGAGGGGTCGAGCACGTGGCACATCCAGTCGCCGGTGGTGCTGGTGCCGTAGGGTGCCCAGTGACGCCACGCGCGGGGATGGATGGCGGGGTTGTATGCCAGACGCGGCTGGGATGGCCCCAGCCAGAGATCCCAGTCGAGTTCGTTGGGGATCGCGTGCGACTCCTTGAGGACATCGAGGTGGTCGATGCGGCTGTAGACGGCGGGCGCCCAGCAGTGGATCTCGCGGACGGTGCCGAGCAGGCCTGCTTGGATCCACTCCTTGAAGACGCGGATGGTTTCGGAGGCGTGCTCCTGGTTGCCGAGCTGGGTGATGACGTTGTGGCGTCGGGCGGCACGCATGAGCGCGCGGACCTCGCCGACGGAGTGGGCGAGGGGTTTTTCGCAGTAGACGTGTTTGCCGCGTGTGATGGCGGCCATGGCGGCGACGGCGTGGGTGTGGTCGGGGGTGGCGACGAGCACGGCGTCGATCTGTTTGTCGAGGCGGTCGAGCATCACGCGGAAGTCGCGGAAGAAGGAGGCGTCGGGGAAGCGTTTGCGGGCGGCGACGGCCTGGCGCTCGTCCACATCGCAGAGGCCGACGAAAAGGGAGCCGTCGCCTGCGAGGCCTTGGATGTCGCCCCACGCCATGTTGCCGCAGCCGATGGCGGCGAGGCGGATGGTTTCGCTGGGCGGCGTCTGCCCGCTCTGGGCGATGAGCCGTCGCGGCACGATCGTGAAGCCTGCCGCGCTCCATGCGGCGCGTTTTATGAATTCCCGGCGTGAATCCTTCATGGGCTGGTCTCCCCCTTTTGTCGCGTCCCCTTGAAAATGTGCACTCAGTATAGCGCGGACGGGCTGGCGTCGCCAAAGCAAAAAAGCGGCCGGCGCTTATGGGCGCGGGGTTGACGTCTCAATCGAATAGGGGTACAGTTCTCTTAACGTTCAAGTGTATGGAAAGTTCTCAAACACATCGGCATGGTGGCGGGAGATCGCATCGGGGGAACCGGCGTAGCGGGACGTGTGCGCAGAGCGCTCCGTCGGCGGAGGCCCCGACGCGGAGCGGGTCGTCGTCGCGTCACAGGCGGGCGTCGGGATACGGTGGCGGCGGCAGGGGCAAAGCGGCGTCGGTGCTGTGCGTGGCGGGGGCGTTTACGGGTTTCTGCATCGAGCTGGTCATCGAGATGATCTCCATGTCGAGGGAAGAGCCTGCCAACCTTTTCTTCAACGGCGTTGCCGGTCTGTTCGTGGCGGCGTCGTTCGTGCTGGGGGTTTACGCGCAGATGGAGCAGAGCCGGTCATGGAGCCGACGTGTGCGGCGTAGGCTGGTGATCGGGCTGTCGATGAATGTGCTCACGTTGGTGATGGTGTCCGCCAATTTCACGGAGAAAAGGACCGTGAACGCGGATCAGGTGCGGGCGGTGGCAGCCGAGATTCAGGCGGCGGGCGCACCCCTGCCGGAGGACACGGCGCTGGTGCAGCCGGGGTGGTACGGGGAGTTGCAGGCGGACGGGGTGGTGGTTTCGGTGTCGTCGTTTCCCGAACGCTCTTCCGCGTCGCGCGCGTTCAACCGGCGGGTGATCCGTCCGGTGTCGTACGGGACGTTGACGGTGGTGAATCTGGGGCGGCCGGAGCCGGTTGTGGTCGACACGTTGCAGGTGGGTCTGGTGCTGGATTCGGGTGAGGAGGCGGAAAGTTTCGCGGTGAAGCCGCTGCTGCGGCAGGTGTCGCAGAACCACGGCCTGCTGCTGCGGCTGGCGGAGCCGCAGGAATTGGCCCCCGGGGGAATGTTGCGGGACATTCCGGTGTGCCGGGAACCGGAGTTCGCGTGGGAACGGGTGCGGGGGGTGCAGCTGAAGATCAGCGGGCGGAACGTGACGGTTCCGGGGCGGATGATGACGGCGGAGGAGCGGCAGGAGGCGCTCGCGAGGGCGGTGACCCCGTTGCCGCCCGCCGCGCCGCCCGCCGTGTCGGTCACGAACCTCTCGGCCGAGGCGTGGTTCAAGGATTTGTAGGCGGGGTGAGGCGCAGTCTTTCTGTTGCCGCACAATGCGTGAAAACGGTATAATGCGGCCATGAAAAATGCGTTGGTAAGATCAGCGGTTTGTCTCATGGGGGTTTGGGGAGCGCAGGCCGCGGGGGTGAAAATCTGCTTCGAGGCGGAGACGGCGGAACAGCTTGAGGCGCCGATGGCGCTGGTGACGAACGGCATCGAAGGGGCGTCGGGCACGTATCTGGAGATCCCGGAGGGGGCGGGCAACCCGCCCAAGGTGACGGCGGGCAAGGCGGTTTTCTCGTTCGAGGTGCCGGAAGACGGCCAGTTCACGCTGTGGTGCCGCGTCTGGTGGGAGGGCGAGTGCAGCAACTCCTTCACGGTGACGGTGGACGATCAGCCGGGGTTCCTTTTCGGGGAGAACGCGACGTACAAGGTGTGGCACTGGGTGAAGTACCCGGTCTCGCGGACGACCGCGCCGATCCGGCTGACGAAGGGGCGGCACACGCTGACGTTCCACAACCGTGAGGACGGCGTGCGGCTGGATCAGGTGCTGCTCAGCGCCGACCGCCGTTTCGTCCCTGTCGATATCGAGACCCCGGGCACGCGCAAATGACGGTGGCACGTCTCCATACGCTGTTGCAGGCGGTGTTCCGCGCGGGGGTGCTGGTGACGTTGTGCGTCGCGCCGACGCAGTGGTCGCTGGAGGTGCGCCCCAAGCTTTTCCTTTCGCCTGCCGACCTGACGCTGGCGTTCACGGCGGGGGTGTGGTTTCTGGACGTGCTGGTCTGCCGCGACTGGCGGCGGTTGCTGCGCCTGCCGCCGTGGCCGCATCTGCTGTTTGTCGGGTGCGCGGCGGCGTCGGCGGTGGTCGCGGCGGACAGGGGGGCTGCGCTGAAGGATTTGGTGCAGTTCACCGAGTATTTCATTGTCGGGGCGATGGTGTTCGAGGCGTTTCTGCGCGAGGGCGGCGGACTGCGCGTGCGGCAGGCGCTGATGGTGCTGGGGGGGATGACGGCGGTGGCGCTGGGGTTCGCCGCGGTGCAGTATGTCTCGCCGGGCGGACACCGCTCCATCGGCCTGTTCGCGGACGGGAAGACGCTCGACATCATCGTGAACGTGCTGGGCGGCCGGGAGAGCCCGTTGCTGGTGGGCGGGACGTTCGGCAACCGGAATGTGCTGGGCGGGTTTCTGGCGCTGGCGCTGCCGCTGTGTTTCGCGGGGCTGGCGGGGCGGGACGTGCGGGCGTGGGTGCGCGTGCTGTGCGGCGCGGGGCTGGCGGCGGGGCTGGCGGTGAATCTTTCCGGCGCGTCGTATTTCGCGGTGGCAGGGGTGATCCTGTGCATGGCGGCGGTGCGGGGCGCACGGTGGTTCGTGCCCGCTGCTGCGGCGTTGCTGCTGTGGCAGGCGGCGGTGTTGCCGCGTTTGCCGCGCGAGAACGATCTGGCGCATTTCCAGTCGGTGGCGCTGTATGGCGAGACGGGGGCGGCGGAGCGCCGCTATCCCGCTTGGCAGGCGGCGTACGGCATGGTGCTGACGAACCCGTGGCTGGGCGTGGGGCTGGGCAATTACCAGAAGCATGTGGGGCAATATTACGATGTGGTGCCGCGCGAGACCGGGCCGTCCGAGCCGGACATCCAGAACCTTTATCTGGTGCTGGCGGCTTCGTGCGGGCTGCCGGGGCTTTTCGCGTTTCTGGCGGTGCTGGCGCACGGGGTCGCCTCGGCGGTCAGGAGCGCGGGGCGGTCGCCGGTGGCGTGGGGCGTGGCGGGCTCGCTGTGCGCGTTCGCGGCGACGGCGGTGTGGCATCCGCTGCTGGTGAGGGGGATCGGCCTGCCGTTCGTTTTCCTTTTGGTGCTCGCACGTTATCTTGGACAATCGGAGAAGCATGATGGACTTTAATCAGTTGGAGGCTCCGCGCATTTTCGAGTTGCCGGTGCACAAGTTCCGCACGCGGGTGTTGCGGTTTTTCATCCGCCTGATCAAGCGGCCGTTCGAGAGCTTGAGCGGCTTGCGGGATATGGACCGCATTTACGCGCGGGCGTGGAAGATGCCGAAGGACATCCCGTTCTGCGACCGGGCGTTGCAGGCGTCGGGGGTGCGGGCCGGCGTGGCCGAGGAGGAGCTGGCGCGGGTGCCCAAAGAGGGTGCCGTGGTGGTGGTCGCGAACCATCCGTTCGGGGGGATCGAGGGGATCATCCTGCTGTCGCTGATGAAGCGCGTCCGTCCGGATGTGAAGGCGATGGCGAACTATCTGCTGAGCGCGATTCCGGAGATGCGCGACGATTTCATCTTTGTTGACCCGTTCGCTTCGAAGAACTCCGCGAAGGCCAACCTGCGGCCGATCAAGGAGAGTCTGGGGTGGCTGAAGGATGGGCATCTGCTGATCGTCTTCCCGTCGGGCGAGGTGTCGAGCTTCGACCGCCGCACGTTGCGCGTGCGCGATCCCGCTTGGAGCGCGAGCATCGCGGCGCTGGTGCGCAAGACCAACGCGACGGTGGTGCCGATGTTCTTCCCCGGGCGCAACAGCGTGGCCTTCAATCTGGCGGGTTTCATCCATCCGCGACTGCGCACGCTGCTGCTGCCTCGGCAGCTTTCCAACAAGAAGGGGCGCACGCTGACGGTGCGCATCGGCACGCCGCTGAACAGCAAGGCGCTGGAGCCGTTCTCGATGGACGACGTGCAGCTCATCAAGTACATGCGTTTCCGCTCGTATCTGCTGGCCGAGCGCGAGACGCATCGCACGCGGCACTTCATCTCGCTCAATCCGCCGATGATGCCGCCGGACCCGATCGTCGCGCCGATCGCGTCCGAGGTGCTGGCGGCGGAGATCGCGCGGCTGCCGGAGTCGAGCCGGCTGATCGCGGCGGGAGATTTCGCGGTGTACATCGCGCCTGCCGCGCAGATTCCGGCGTGTCTGCGCGAGATCGGGCGTCTGCGCGAGACCACCTTCCGGGCGGTCGGCGAGGGCACGGGCAACGCGATCGATCTGGACGAGTTCGACGAGTATTACTCGCACCTGTTCATGTGGAACACGGCGCGGCAGGAGATCGTGGGCTCCTACCGGCTGGGGCTGGTTGACAAGATTCTGGAGGCGAAGGGGATCAAGGGGCTTTACACGCGGACGCTCTTCAAGTTTGACGAGCGGCTCATCTCGCAGATGCCGCCTGCCATCGAGATGGGGCGGTCGTTCATCCGCGCCGAGTATCAGAAGGCCTACACCTCGCTGTTTCTGCTGTGGAGGGGCATTTCGGCGTTCATCGGGCAGAACCCCCATTACCGCGTGCTGTTCGGGCCGGTGAGCATCACCAACGAGTACCGCGAGGCGTCGCGCTGCATGATCCTCGCTTCGATGCGGCAGACGTGCATGGCGGACGAGCTGGTGCATCTGGTGAAGCCCAAGTTCCCGCCCAAGCCGCCGCGCCGTTCGGAGTGGTGCCTCAAGGAGTATATGGAGTACCTCAACGACATCGATCAGGTGGCGGGATACGTGGCCGAGATCGAGCCGGACGGCAAGGACATCCCCGTGCTGCTGCGGCAGTATCTCAAGCTGAACGGCAAGCTGCTCTCCTTCAACGTCGATCCGGAGTTCAGTTCGGTTGTGGACGGGCTGATCATGGTCGATCTCTCGCAGTCCAGCCCCAAGACCCTGCGCCGCTACATGGGCAATGAGGTCGCCGAAGCTTACTTCAAGTATCACGGCATCGCCGAGACCGCGTGCGCGGGGGAGAACGGGCGATAAACGGAGGCGCGTGGCGGGCGCTGCGAATCAGGTGAGTGCGCGGAAAACATGACGCGGCCCGCAACCGGTAATCCGGGGCGGGCCGTTTGTTTTTTTGCACTCCGTTTTTGGAACATGCAATTGCTGAAAGTCAGGCGAAAAGGTATCTTACAGAAAAACGAGTCGGTGCTTTTCAAAGGGAGGATTCGATATGCAGCGCAGGGCGTTTCTGAAGACGGCGGCGGGGGCCTCTTTGGCCATGATGGGGGGGGCGAACGTGTTGGGGCAGGGCGCGCCCTCGGAGCGGGTGCGCGTGGCGGTGATGGGGTGCCACGCCAAGGGGCGCGGCTTCTCGCTGATGAAGACGCTGGCGGGGCTGCCGGACGTGGAGGTCGCGACGGTCTGCGACGTGGACGCGCGGGCGCGGGACGAGGCGGCGGCGGAAATCCTGTCGCGGACGCAGAAGGAGCCCGCGAAGGCGGTAGACCTGCGGCAGGTGCTTGAGGACAAGAACATCGACGGGATTCTCTGCGCCGCGCCGGACCACTGGCATGCGCCTGCCGCGCTGATGACGATGAAGGCGGGCAAGGCGATCTACGTGGAGAAGCCGGTTTCGCACAACCCGCGTGAGGGCGAGATTCTCGTGGAGGCCGCGGCGAAGTACAAGGCGGTCTTCCAGATGGGCAACCAGCGCCGTTCGTCGAAGGTGTATCAGGACGCCATCGGGGCGATCCGCGAAGGGTTGATCGGCGAGCCGCATTTCGCGCGGTGCTGGTACGCCACGCAGCGTGCCCCGATCGGCAAGGGGCAGCCGGTCGCGGTTCCCGAATGGCTGAACTGGGAGTTGTGGCAGGGGCCCGCGCCGCGCCGTCCGTTCCGTGACAACATCGTGCATTACACGTGGCACTGGTTCCACCACTGGGGCACGGGCGAGTGCGGCAACAACGCGACGCATTTTGTGGACGTGGCGCGGTGGGCGTTGGATGTGACTTTCCCGACGCGCGTGACCAGCGCGGGCGGGCGGCTGTTCCACGAGGGCGACGACTGGGAGTGGTTCGACACGCAGGCGGCGACCTTCGAGTTCGGCAACAGGAAGTTCATGACGTGGGAGGGGCTCTCCTCGGTCAACGCCCGCCCGTACGAGGGCGTTTCGACGGGGTGCATGGTCTACGGCCTCAACGGCGCGGTGCTCTTCGCGCCGAACAACGTCTGCACGCATTTCGACAAGGCGGGCAAGAAGGTGCGCGACTGGACTGCCGCCGAGCTGGCGGGCGACGCGACGAACCGCACCAATCCCGCCGCAGGGCTCGACATGGCGCATCTCGGCGACTGGGTCAACTGCATCCGCGCCAAGAGCCTCAAGACCGTCGTGCCGGTGGCGGACGCGCACGCCAGCACGCTCCTGACGCATCTGGCGAACATCGCGCAGCGCACGGGCGAGACGGTCAAGGTCGATCCCGCGACGGGGCGGCTGGCCAAGGGATCGGTTGGCGCCGAGTTGTGGGCGCGCGAGTACGAAAAGGGTTGGGAGATGAGCGTCTGACACGCGGAGGGGGCGGCGTGATTCCTGCGATGAAGCACATGTCGAGGCGCGTCTTTTCGGCGCGGGCTCTGCTGACGGCAGGCGCTTGGGCGGCAGGCGTGCGGCAGGCGTCTGCCGACGCGCCGCGTCCGCTCAAGGTCTATGTCTTCGCGGACATGGAGGGCATCAGCGGCATCACGCACAGCGGGCAGACGCTGTCCAGTGGCGCCGACTACCGCGAGGGATGCCGCCTGATGGAGGAGGACATCAACGCCTGCGTGGCGGGGTGTTTCGACGCCGGGGCGACGGAGGTCGTGGTGCGCGACGGGCACGGCGGTGGCAGGAATGTCGATCCCGCGCGGATCGACCCGCGCGCGCGGCTGGTTCAGGGCGCGACGCCGGATGTGCGCTTCGGGGCGTTCGAGGGCAGCGCGGCGCTGATCCTGCTGGGTTATCACGCGAAGGCGCTGACGCCCGGTGCGCTGTTGGCGCACTCCTATTCGTCGCTCTCGATTCAGGGGATGTGGCTGAACGGGCGCGAGGTGGGCGAGATCGGCGTGGATGCGGCGATCGCGGCGGAGCACGGCGTGCCGGTGGTGATGGTCTCGGGCTGTGACAAGGTCGTGGCCGAGGTGCGCGAGTGGATTCCCGGCGCGGTGACGGTGCAGACGAAGCGCAGCACGGGTGCGCAGAGTGCCGAGTGTGTGCCGCTTGAGGCGTCGCGGCGGATGATCCGGGAGAAGACCGCCGAGGCAGTCCGCAGGCGGCAGGAGATCACGCCGGTCACGGTGACGTATCCGGCGACATTGCGCCGGGACTATCTGCCGAAAGGCTCGCCGCGCACGTATGATCCGGGGTTCACGCCGGTGGCGGAGCCGCGGCGGGTGGAGCGGACGGGCGATTCGGTGGAACGGCTGTTTTTCAACAAGGAATAAGGGGGAGTGATGAAGACAACGGCAGTGTTTATGGCGTTCTTTTTGACATGGGGCGCGGCGCGTGCGGCGAGTGTGCGGGTGGGGATCATCGGGCTGGATACATCACACGCGATCGAGTTCACCAAAATGTTCAACGCGGCAGAGCCCGCGCCGGAATACGCGGGGTTCCGCGTGGTGGCGGCTTATCCGCAGGGGAGCGCGGATATCGTCTCCAGCACCAACCGCGTGCCGGGGTACATCGAGAAGGTCAAGGAGATGGGGGTCGAGATCGTGGACTCCATCGACGCGCTGCTTGCGGTGTCCGACGTGATCCTGCTGGAGTCCAACGACGGGCGCCCGCATCTGGCGCAGGCGATGCCGGTGTTCAAGGCGGGCAAGCGGGTTTTCATCGACAAGCCGCTCGCGGGGTCGCTGGCGGACGCGGTGGCGCTCTTCGAGGCGGCCAAGCGGCATAACGTGCCGATGTTCTCGGCATCGTCGCTGCGCTACACGGTCAAGGCGCAGGAGATCCGCAGCGGCAAGCACGGGCCGGTGGTCGGCGCGGCGGCATTCAGCCCGTGTGCGCTGGAGCCGACGCATCCGGACCTGTTCTGGTACGGCATCCACGGCGTGGAGTCGCTCTACACGCTGATGGGCACGGGCTGCGTGAGCGTCGTGCGTGTGAGCACGCCGGGAACGGACATGGCGGTGGGCACGTGGGCCGACGGGCGCGTGGGCGTGTTCCGCGGCAACCGCGAGAGCGGCGCGGGCTACGGTGCGGAGGCCTACATGAAGAAGGGCGTGCAGCGCGTGGACGACTACAAGGGCTACGGGCAGCTTCTGGCGGAGATCGTCACGTTTTTCAAGACGGGTGTCGCGCCGGTGGCGCCGGAAGAGACGCTGGAGCTGTTCGCTTTCATGGAGGCGGCGGACGAGAGCAAGCGGCGGGGCGGGGTGCCGGTCACGTTGGCCGAGGTGCTGGAGAAGGCCCGCGCCGAGGCCGCGCGGAAGGGGGCCGAATGATTCAGGGCGCGCAGGGTCTTGCAGGTGCCGACTACGCGGTGGTGGCGAGCTTCTTCGCGGTGATGGTCTCGGTGGGCGTGTTTTTCGGGCGCGGCCAGAAAAGCATGGCGCAGTTTTTCGGCGGCGGCAAGCAGGTGCCGTGGTGGCTGAGCGGTATCTCGTTCTACATGTGCAGCTTCAGCGCACTGGCGTTCGTGATGTACTCCGCGCTGGCGTACAAGTACGGCTGGCTGCCGATCACGATCAGTTGGCTGAGCGTCCCGGCGGTGCTGCTGGGGTGCCGGTTCTTCGCGGCGCGCTGGCGGCGCGCGGCGGAGACGAGCCCGCTGGAGTTCATCGAGCGGCGCTACGGCAACGGGATGCGGCAGGGGCTGATGTGGCTGGGGCTTCCGATGCGCGTTCTGGACGACGCCTTCAAGCTGCTGGCGATCGGGACGGTGGTGGGCGTGGGCATGGGGTTCCCGTTGCAAGGGGCGATCATCGCGTCGGGGCTGATCATCCTGAGCTACACGTTTCTGGGCGGGCTGTGGGCCACGCTGGTGGCGGACTTCATCCAGTTTTTCGTGCTGATGACCGTTGTGCTGGTGCTGCCGTTCCTGTGCCTTTCCGAGGCGGGCGGATGGGATGCGTTCGTCGAGGGTGTGCCGCCGGGCTTTTTCCGCTTCACGGCGGACAAGTACACGTGGGGCTACATGTTCTTCTTCTTCCTGCTGATCTTCTCGAACCTCTCGACGTCGTGGTCGATGGTGCAGCGCTACTACTCGACGCGCAGCGAGCGCGACGCCCGTAAGGTGGGGTATCTCGTGGCGGCGTTGCTCTTCCTCGGGCCGCCGCTTTTCTTCCTGCCTGCGATGACGGCGCGGGTCTTCATGCCCGACCTGCCCGCCGAACGGATGAACGAGGTCTACGCGCTGGTGTGCAAGGGCGTGCTGCCGGTCGGGTTCATGGGGATGGTGGTGGCGGCGATGTTTTCCGCGACGATGTCCACGCTGGCGGGCGACTACAACGCGGTGGCGTCGGTGCTGACGAACGATTTCTACAAGCGCATGATCGCGCCGGAGGCCTCGCCGCGCGCGCAGATGGTCGTGGCGCGGCTGGCGACGGTGCTGGTCGGCATGGCGGTGATCGGGCTCACTTTCGTGATGCAGCACGCGCAGGGCGCGAACGATCTGTTCGACGTGACGAACAAGATGTTCGGCATCTTCCTGCCGCCGATCGCCATCCCGATCATGCTGGGGCTGGTCACGCGGCGCATCACGCGTCGCGGCGGCGTGGCAGGGCTGCTCGGCGGCATCGCGGTCGGCGTGGGGG
>Ga0208244_100719_pt1 | contig 26019 bp, 24 predicted proteins | sample SubbioCR12Aug_5A_FD_184828 | JGI IMG/M metagenome (GOLD analysis project Ga0208244, IMG submission 184828) | Serpentinite rock and fluid subsurface biosphere microbial communities from McLaughlin Reserve, California, USA - CR12Aug_5A (SPAdes) | ecosystem: Environmental > Terrestrial > Deep...
TCGATGACGACCTGCGCCCCATTGGCGAAATCGCCGAACTGCGCCTCCCAGACGACGAGTTCGTTGGGGCTGGCGGTGGCGAAGCCGTACTCGAAGGCCAGCACGGCCTCCTCGGAGAGCACCGAGTCGAAGCAGTGGAACCAGCCCTGCTTCTCCTGGATGTGGGCGAGCGGCCAGTAGGTGCCCTCGTCCCATTTCTCGCGGTTCTGGTCGTGCAGCGCCGCATGGCGATGGAAGAAGGTGCCGCGCCCGATGTCCTCGCCGGACAGGCGCACGTTGAAGCCGGCGGCGAGCAGCGTCGCGTAGGCGAGGTTCTCGCCCATGCCCCAGTCGATCGGCAGCCTGCCCTGGCCCATTGCCTTGCGGTCGTCGATGATCTTCTGCACGCGCGAATGCAGCGTGAAATTCTCCGGCACCTCGGTCAGGCGTGCCGCAATGCGCTTGAGTTCCTTCATCGGCACGGCGGTGTCGCACTTTTCCGTGTAGGGCACGTTGATGTGCGGCGTCCAGTCGATGGCGTACTTGCTGTGGTAATCGGTGATGACGGGATCGATGAGGTGGCGGCCCTCGTCGAGCGCGGCACGGTAGTCCTTGATCATCAGGTCGGCATCGCCCTCGGCGATGACGCCCTGCGCCTCCAGCTTGTCTGCATACACCTTGCGCGTGCCGGGGTGCTGGGCGATCTTCTTGTACATGAGCGGCTGGGTGACCATCGGCTCGTCTTGCTCGTTGTGGCCGAGCTTGCGGAAGCAAATGATGTCCACCACGACATCCTTGCGGAATTCCTGGCGGAACTCCATGGCGATCTGCGTCACCAGCGCCACCGCCTCCGGGTCGTCGCCGTTCACGTGGAAGATCGGCGCCTCGACCATCTTGAAGAGGTCGGTGCAGTAGAGCGAGGAGCGGTAATCGCGCAGGTCGGAGGTGGTGAAGCCGATCTGGTTGTTCACGATCAGGTGCACCGTGCCGCCGGTACCGTAGCCGCGCGTCTGCGAGAAGTTGAGCATCTCCTGGTTCACGCCCTGGCCGGCCACGGCGGCGTCGCCGTGGATGAGCACCGGCAGCGCCTCGCCCTTGCCGTTCGGACCGCGGCGCACCTGGCGCGCATAGACCGAGCCGGCGACGACGGGATTGACGATTTCCAGGTGGGACGGATTGAAGGCCAGGGTCAGGTGCATCGGGCCGCCCGGAGTGGCGACGTCGGAGGAGTAGCCCATGTGGTACTTGACGTCGCCGGCGGAGAGCACGGTGGCCTTCTTGCCCTCGAATTCCTCGAACAGCATGCCGGGCTGCTTGCCGAGGGTGTTCACCAGCACGTTGAGGCGACCGCGGTGGGCCATGCCGATGACCATCTCCTGCACGCCGACGATGCCTGCGGTGCGGATGAGCTGGTCCATGGCGAGGATGAGGGACTCGCTGCCCTCCAGCGAGAAGCGCTTCTGACCGACGTAGCGGGTGTGCAGATAGCGTTCCAGGGTTTCGGCCTGTGTGATTTGCCGCAGAAAGCGCTTCCTGTCTTCATCGCTGTAGCCGGGCACCGAGCGCACCGGTTCCAACTTGTTCTGGATCCAGCGCTTCTGCGCCACGTCGGAGAGGTACATGTACTCCGCGCCGATGGTGCCGCAGTAGGTCTGGCGCAGCGCCTCGAGGATCTCGCGCAGCGTGGCCTGCTCGGGGGCGGCGGCGAAGCTGCCGGTGGCGAAGGTCTGGCCGAGGTCGGCCTCGGTGAAGCCGTAGTGGGCCGGATCCAGCTCGGGGATGGCCGGGCGCTCGGTGCGCTTGAGCGGGTCGAGCTGGGCCCAGCGGTTGCCGAGGAAGCGGTAGGCGTTGATGAGTTGCAGGACGGCGACCTGCTTCTTGTCGGCGCCGGCGCCGGTCGGCGCGGCGCGCAGCGTGCCGAGCTTGGCGCGCTGAGCGAAGGAGGCGACGACCGGGGCGTGGGCGACGTCGCGGCCGCTGCCGGCACCGGCGCCGGGCAGGTTCTGGAGGCGGTCGAAATAGTCGCGCCAGACGTCGGTGACGGACGCCGGGTTCTCAAGATAGGACTCGTAGAGCTCCTCGATGAAGGGCGCATTGGCGCCGTAGAGATAGGAGTTTCCAAGCATCTGTTTCATCAGGGTCATGCTGTAGCCTCTGCCAAGGGGAGATCGTAGGTCGGCCTTCAGGCCGACAACAGCGCCGCAGTCGGCCTGAAGGCCGACCTACAACCGTCATCAGCCATTGCGTCAGCGCTTGTTCATCGGGGGAACATCGCGCTTCTCGGCACCGGTGAACAGCTGGCGCGGGCGGCCGATCTTCTGGTCGGGATCGGAAATCATCTCGTTCCACTGGGCGATCCAGCCGACGGTGCGCGCCAGCGCAAAGATGCCGGTGAACAGCTGCGTCGGGATGCCGAGTGCGCGCTGCACGATGCCGGAATAGAAGTCGACGTTCGGATAGAGCTTCTTGCTGACGAAATAGTCGTCCTCCAGGGCAATCTTCTCCAGCGCGACGGCCAGCTTGAAGAGGCGGTCGTCGTGCAGGCCGAGTTCGTTGAGCACTTCGTGGCAGGTCTCGCGCATGAGCTTGGCGCGCGGGTCGAAGTTCTTGTACACGCGGTGGCCGAAGCCCATCAGCTTGAAGGAGTCGTCCTTGTCCTTGGCGCGCTTGATGTATTCGCCGACGCGGGAGACGTCGCCGATTTCCTCCAGCATCTGCAGGCAGGCCTCGTTGGCGCCGCCGTGGGCCGGGCCCCACAGGCAGGCGATGCCGGCCGAAATGCAGGCGAAGGGGTTGGCGCCGGAGGAGCCGGCCAGGCGCACCGTCGAGGTGGAGGCGTTCTGCTCGTGGTCGGCGTGCAGGATGAGGATGCGGTCGAGGGCGCGCACCAGCACCGGGTTCGGCACGTAGTCCTCGCACGGATTGCCGAACATCATGCGCATGAAGTTGGCGGTGTAGGAGAGGTCATTGCGCGGGTACATGAACGGCTCGCCGCGGCCGTATTTGTAGGCCATCGCCACGATGTTGGGCAGCTTGGCGATGAGGCGGTGCGCCGAGATGTCGCGATGGTACTGGTCGGAAATGTCCATGGCGTCGTGGTAGAACGCCGAGAGGGCGCCGACCACGCCGACCAGCACGGCCATCGGGTGCGCGTCGCGGCGGAAGCCGGAATAGAAGCGGATGAGCTGCTCGTGCACCATCGTGTGGCGCTTGATGATGTTGTCGAACTCATCCTTCTGGCCGGCGTTCGGCAGATCGCCCTTGAGGACCAGGTAGGCGACCTCGAGGAAGTCGCAGTTCTGCGCCAGCTGCTCGATGGGGTAGCCGCGATAGAGCAGCACGCCGGCATCGCCGTCGATATAGGTAATGTTCGACTTGCAGGCGGCGGTGGACATGAAGCCAGGATCGAAGGTGAACATGCCCGTCTTGGCGTAGAGCTGACGGATATCGATCACCTCCGGACCGACGCTGCCCGTGTAGATCGGAAACTCGATGGACTTGCCATCTACGGTAAGGGTGGCGTTGCGTTGTGTGCTCATAGCTGTACCTTTGCTTAACGGTTATTGTCAGTACGCATGCCCGAAGCCGCCTACGCCTGCCTCAGCCGCTCGATCATGCCTTGCAGTTGCGGATCGTCCGTCTCCCGCCGTCCGCACACCAGTTCCCACAGATCGTGGTCTTCCATTGCTACCAATCGCTCCAGCACCGCTGCGGTCGGCTCATCCACCTCGTCGCCGACGCGCAGCCAGTAGCGCTGGAACAGCAAGTCCAGTTCCAGCAGGGCGCGCCGGCAGTGCCAGCGCAGGCGGCGCAACCGCGCTCGGCGTTCGTCCTCCACCGCTCAGACGGCCCTCCTCACCATGGCATCCTTGATCTTGCCGATCGCCCGCGTCGGGTTGAGGTTCTTCGGACAGACATCCACGCAGTTCATGATGCTGTGGCAGCGGAACAGGCGATACGGATCCTCGAGGTTGTCGAGTCGCTCGCTGGTTGCCTGATCTCTGGTATCGGCAATAAATCGGTAAGCTTGAAGCAGACCGGCCGGGCCGACGAACTTGTCCGGGTTCCACCAGAACGAGGGGCAGGACGTCGAGCAGCAGGCGCACAGGATGCACTCGTAGAGGCCGTTCAGCTCGTCGCGCTCCTCCGGCGTCTGCAGCCGCTCGGTTTCCGGCGGCGGATCGTTGTTGATGAGGTAGGGCTTGATCGAGTGGTACTGCTTGAAGAACTGCGTCATGTCGACGATCAGGTCGCGGATGACGGGCAGGCCGGGCAGCGGGCGCAGCACCACGGTTCCGGGCAGGTCCTTCAGGTCGGTCAGGCAGGCCAGGCCGTTGCGGCCGTTGATGTTGAGCGCATCGGAGCCGCAGACGCCCTCGCGGCAGGAACGGCGGAACGACAGCGTGTCGTCCTTGGCCTTCAGCTTGACCATGGCGTCGAGCAGCTTGCGGTCGGTGGCATCCACCTCCACCGCGATGTCCTGCATGTAGGGCTTGTCGTCCTTGTCCGGATCGTAGCGGTAGATCTTGAACTGCATGGTTCTTGTCGTCATGTCCGGAACTCCTAGTACGCGCGCTTCTTCAGTTCGATGGTGTCGACGGTGAGCGGGGTCAGCTTCACCGACTTGTAGTCGAGGCGGTTGCCTTCCTTGAACCACAGGCTGTGCTTGAGCCAGTTCACGTCGTCCCGGCCATTTGGTTTCTCCGGTGTGTCCGGCGCATCGTCGCGCACGTGGGCCCCGCGCGACTCCTTGCGCGCCTCGGCCGAGATCATGGTGGAAACCGCCACTTCGATGAGGTTTTCCAGTTCCAGCGCCTCGATGCGCGCGGTGTTGAAAACCTGCGACTTGTCGCGGATCTCCGCGCGTTCGACATCCTTCTGCACGTCGAGAATCTTCGAGACGCCCTCCTTCAGCTTGTCGGCGAAGCGGAACACGCCGCAATGGTTCTGCATGGTGCGCTGCATGGCCAGGCGGGCCTGGTGCACGTCGGCGCCGTCCTTCTGCGTGTCGAGGCGGTTGATGCGCGCGAGGGTGCGATCGATCGCCTCCTGCGGCAGCGGCTTGTGCGCCTTGACCGATTTGCGGACGTCCTCGACGGCCATTTCGCCGGCCGACTTGCCGAACACCAGCAGGTCGAGCAGCGAGTTGGTGCCGAGACGGTTGGCGCCATGCACCGAGGCGCAGGCGCACTCGCCGGCGGCATAGAAGCCCGGCACGGCCACATTCATGCTGCCGCCGCGCGGCGCCACCACCTGGCCGTGGTAGTTCGTCGGGATGCCGCCCATCTGGTAGTGGCAGGTCGGCACCACCGGGATCGGTTCCTTGATCGGGTCGGTGCCGGCGAACTGGATGGAGATCTCGTGGATGCCCGGCAGGCGCTGCATGATCACCTTCGGGTCGAGGTGGGTGATGTCGAGCAGCACGTAATCCTTGTTCGGGCCGCAGCCGCGCCCCTCGTTGATCTCGGTGACCATGGCGCGCGAGACGACGTCGCGCGAGGCCAGGTCCTTGGCGTTCGGCGCGTAACGCTCCATGAAGCGTTCGCCGGCACTGTTGCGCAGGATGCCGCCCTCGCCGCGCACGCCTTCGGTGATGAGCACGCCGGCGCCGGCCACGCCGGTCGGGTGGAACTGCCAGAATTCCATGTCCTCGAGCGGGATGCCGGCACGCGCCGCCATGCCGAGGCCGTCGCCGGTGTTGATGAAGGCATTGGTCGAGGAGTAGTAGATGCGTCCCGCGCCGCCGGTGGCGAAGATGGTGGCCTTGGCCTGGAAGGCGACGATCTCGCCGGTTTCCATTTCCAGCGCGGTGACGCCAAGCACTTCCCCATCCGCGTCGCGGATCAGGTCGAGCGCCATCCACTCGACGAAGAACTGGGTGTTGGCGCGCACGTTGCGCTGGTAGAGCGCATGCAGCATGGCATGGCCGGTGCGGTCGGCCGCGGCGCAGGAGCGGCGCACCGGCTTCTCGCCGAAGTTGGACATGTGGCCGCCGAAGGGGCGCTGGTAGATCCTGCCGGCGTCGGTGCGGTCGAAGGGCATGCCGTAGTGCTCGAGCTCGATGACCACCTCGTTGGCCTTGCGGCACATGAACTCGATGGCATCCTGGTCGCCGAGCCAGTCCGATCCCTTGACGGTATCGTACATGTGCCAGTGCCAGTGGTCTTCTTCGGAGTTGCCCAGGCTCCCCGCCACGCCGCCTTGCGCAGCAACCGTATGCGAGCGCGTCGGGAAGACCTTGGTGATGACGGCGGTCTTGAGTCCGGATTCGGACAACTGCAGCGCGGCGCGCAGGCCGGCGCCGCCGGCGCCGACGATGACCGCGTCAAAGGTACGCTGGGTGACTTTCACTCTCAGAGTCTCCAAAGGATCGATACAGCCCAGCCGGTATAGCCGAGCAGGGCCAGGAGCGTGAGGACGTGCAGCGAGAGGCGCAGGCCCGTCGGCTTGACGTAGTCCATCCAGATGTCGCGCACGCCGACCCAGGCATGGAACATGAGGCTGAGGATGAAGAGGAAGGTGAGGAAGCGCATGAAGCCGCCGGCCATGAAGGCGCGCCAGGTCTCGAAAGTCAGGCGCTCCTGTCCGGCCAGCAGGACCAGCAGGATGACGGTATAGACCGCCATCACTGCGGCGGTAATGCGCTGCCCAAGCCAGTCCTTCAGGCCGTAATGCGCGCCGACGATGATGTCCTTCACCATAATTTCGCTCCCAGTATGGCGGTCAGGACCAGGCTGATGACCATGACGACCTTCGCGCTGGTGCGCGCCGGCTTGAGGTCTGTGCCCATATTCATGTCGAGCAGGAGAATGCGGATGCCCATGCAGAAATGATGCAGGAAGGCCCATAGAAGGCCGATCAGGATCAGCTTGGCGAGCGGGTGGGTGGCGACGGACATGAACACCGAGTAGCCCAACGAGGAATCGAGGCTCAGTTCGAAGAGATAAATCAGGAAAGGGAGCATGAGAAAAAGCCCCGCCCCGCTGACGCGATGCAATATCGATGCGATGGCCGGCAGCGGCTGCTTGATGACCCGCAGGTCCAGATGCTTCGGGCGTTCCTTTTTCATGGTGACTTCCGTCATATGCGATTTACCTCTACGCTGTGCGGCGCACCATAAGGCGCCGCGATACCCCGATAAACTGCAAATTATAGCGCCTCACCTGCCGTCAGGCCTGCAATGCAAACTCAGATCAATTCGTTCAGGTAGTAATGTTCGGTGGTGGAATACAGGCCGCGCCGCCACTCCACCGGCTTGTCGCCGTAGGTGTAGGTGACGCGTTCCACCGAGAGCAGCGGGCTGCCCTCGGCCACCGCCAGCAGCTCCGCCGACGTCCTGTCCGCCGCGATGGCGCGTATGCGCTCTTCGGCGCGAATCATGCGCACGCCGAAGCGCGTCTCGAACAGGCTGTAGAGCGACCCCTGGTACTCCCGCAGCACTTCCAGCGAGAGCCCCTGGAAGATGTCGCCCGGCAGGTAGATTTCGTCGACTACGACCGGCTTGCCGTTGAACTTGAGCACGCGACGCACGACGGTGATGGGCGCACCCGGGGCAATGTCGAGAATGCGGGCGGCCTCCTGGCCGGCCTTGGCGCGCCAACATTCCAGCGGCACGCTCTGCGGCACGCTGACGCCGCCCTCGTTGGGGACAACGCGGAGGAAGCGGAAGAAGGCGCGCGGATCGTTGTGCGAAGCAACATAAGTGCCCTTGCCCTGTTTGCGCACGACAAGGTTTTCGGCTGCCATTTCATCGATGGCCTTGCGCACAGTGCCCTGGCTGACGTTGAAGCGAACGGCCAGTTCGGCCTCGCTGGGGATGGTTTCACCAGGACGCCACTCGCCCGACGCAAGGCCTTGCATGATCAAGTCCTTGATCTGGCGGTAGAGGGGACTGAAGGTCGGAGACACTTGCGCCATGCAGCAATTTCACCACAAAAAAAACAAGTCGTCTATAGGTTCTCTTATGTCTTATATAAGATATATATTAGCTATTGACACACTGCAAAAAGAATTCTAACATTTTCCCCATTCCCGGCCCGCGGTTGTCCCGTCGCTCGGGCTTGCATTTTCGAACAACCTGAATCGAGGAGTCACTTCAAATGGCCAAAGCCCCCCTTCGTGTCACTGTCACCGGCGCCGCCGGTCAAATCGGTTACGCCCTGGTTTTCCGCATCGCCAGCGGAGAAATGCTCGGCAAGGATCAGCCGATCATCCTGCAGATGCTCGAGCTGCCGATGGAAAAGGCCCAGGCCGCCCTGAAGGGCGTCATGATGGAGCTCGACGACTGCGCCTTTCCGCTGCTCGCCGGCATGGTCGGCACGGCCGACCCGCTGGTGGCCTTCAAGGATGCCGACTATGCCCTGCTGGTCGGCTCGAAGCCGCGCGGCCCGGGCATGGAGCGCAAGGATCTGCTGCTGGAAAACGCCAAGATCTTCATCGAGCAGGGCAAGGCGCTCAACGCCGTTGCCTCGCGCAATGTCCGCGTGCTGGTGGTCGGCAACCCGGCCAACACCAACGCCTACATCGCCATGAAGTCGGCGCCCGACCTGCCGAAGAAGAACTTCACCGCCATGCTGCGCCTCGACCACAACCGCGCCACTTCGCAGATCGCCACGCGCACCGGCAAGGCCGTCTCCGACATCGAGAAAATGATCGTCTGGGGCAACCATTCGCCGACGATGTATCCGGACATCCGCTTCGCCACCGTCGCCGGCCAGCCCGCACCGCAGGCCGTCAATGACGAGGCCTGGTACCGCAACGAGTACATCCCGAAGGTCGGCAAGCGCGGCGCCGCCATCATCGAGGCGCGCGGCGCCTCCTCGGCTGCCTCCGCCGCCAATGCCGCCGTCGACCACATGCGCGACTGGGCGCTCGGCACCCACGGCAAGTGGGTCACCATGGGCGTTCCCTCCGACGGCAGCTACGGCATTCCGCAGGACATCGTCTACGGCGTGCCGGTCACCTGCGCCAATGGCGAGTACGCCCGCGTCAAGGATCTTGCCATCGACGAATTCTCGCGCACCATGATGGACAAGACGCTCGCCGAACTGCAGGAAGAGCAGGCCGGCGTCGCTTCCATGCTGGGCTGAGCATCGTCGCTGACCGGGATGGAACGGCTGCAGGCATGAACGCACCTCTCCATCCCGCAGCCGTCCTCTACCGGGAAACAAAGCCCTTCCCCGCCCTGCCGGCCTGCGAGCATTTTGCCGGCAGCGAGAAACTGATCGGCAAGGCGCTCGAGTTGCAGCGCACGCTCGGTCCGGTCTTCGACCTCACCTGCGACTGCGAGGACGGCGCACCGGCCGGCGCGGAAAAGGCCCACGCCGAAATGGTCGCCGCCGCCATCAACGGCGCGGACAACCGCCACGGCCGCGTCGGCGCGCGCATCCACGACATCACCCACCCGCACTGGCGCACCGACCTGGAGATCATCGTCGGCGAGGCCGGCCAGCGCCTCGCCTACGTCACCCTGCCCAAGGCCGCCGGACGACAGGACGTGCAAACCATGCTGATGGCGCTCGCTGCCATCTCGAAAAACTGCGCCTTGGAACGGCAGATTCCCGCGCACGTGCTGATCGAGACCCACGGCGCGCTGCGCGAGGTGGAGGACATCGCCGCCCTGCCCGGCGTCGAGACGCTGGACTTCGGCCTGATGGATTTCGTCAGCGGCCACCACGGCGCCATTCCCGCCACGGCGATGAAAAGCCCGGGGCAGTTCGAGCATCCGCTGGTGGCGCGCGCCAAGTGCGCCATCGCTGCCGCCGCCCTGGGCCACGGCGTGGTGCCGGCGCACAACGTCACGACCGAATTGCACGACACGCAGGTGGTCTGCGCCGATGCGCGGCGCGCGCGCGAGCAGTTCGGCTTTCTGCGCATGTGGAGCATCCACCCGAACCAGGTGCAGCCCATCATCGACGCCATGCGGCCCGATTTCGACGAGGTCGACGAGGCCAGCGGCATCCTGCTCGCCGCGCAGGCCGCCGGCTGGGGGCCGATCCGCCATGGCGGCCGCCTGCATGACCGCGCTTCGTACCGCTATTACTGGGAACTGCTGCAGCGCGCCCGCACGACCGGCATGAACCTGCCGGCCGCTGCGCGCCACAGCTTCTTTTCCGCAACCCCAACCCCAACCCATTAACCCCTACCCCCTGATCGAGAGGACACCTCCGTGCTAGAAGCCTACCGCCAACATGTTGCCGAGCGCGCCGCGCTCGGCATCCCGCCGCTGCCCCTCACCGCCAAGCAGACCGGGGAACTGGTTGCGCTGCTGCAGGCCCCACCCAAGGGCGAGGAAGCCTTCCTCGTCGACCTGATCACCCATCGCGTGCCGGCCGGCGTGGACGACGCCGCCAAGGTGAAGGCCGCCTTCCTGGCAAAAGTCAGTACCGGCGAGACGGCGTGCAAACTGATCAGCCGCGAAAAGGCCACCGAACTGCTCGGCACCATGCTCGGCGGCTACAACGTCAAGCCGCTCATCGGCCTCCTCGACGATGCCGTCGTCGGCGCCGTCGCGGCAAAAGGCCTGAAGGGCACGCTGCTGATGTTCGACGCCTTCCACGATGTCGCCGACAAGGCCAAAAAAGGCAACGCCAACGCCAAGGCGGTGATGCAGTCCTGGGCCGACGCCGAGTGGTTCACCGCGCGCCCGGAAGTGCCGAAGAAGATCAGCGTCACCGTCTTCAAGGTCACCGGCGAAACCAACACCGACGACCTCTCCCCCGCGCCCGACGCCTGGAGCCGGCCGGACATCCCGCTGCACGGCCTGGCCATGCTGAAGAACCCGCGCGACGGCATCGTCCCCGAGAAGCCCGGCGAGCGCGGCCCGATGCAACTGATCGAGGATCTCAAGAAGAAGGGCCACCCGGTCGCCTACGTCGGCGACGTGGTCGGCACCGGCTCCTCGCGCAAGTCCGCCACCAACTCGGTGATCTGGTGGACCGGCGACGACATCCCCTTCGTGCCGAACAAGCGCTACGGCGGCTTCTGCCTCGGCGGCAAGATCGCGCCGATCTTCTTCAACACCCAGGAGGACGCCGGCGCCTTCCCCATCGAGTGCGACGTCGCGCAGATGGCGATGGGCGACGTGGTAGACATCTACCCGTATGAGAAGAAGGTCGAGAAGAACGGACAGGTCATCGCGAATTTCACCTACAAATCCGAAGTGCTGCTCGACGAAGTGCGCGCCGGCGGCCGCATCAACCTGATCATCGGCCGCGGCCTCACCGCCCGCGCGCGCGAGGCGCTGGGCCTGCCCGTGTCCACGCTGTTCCGCCTGCCGCAGGCGCCACAGGACACCGGCAAGGGCTTCTCGCTGGCGCAGAAGATGGTCGGCCGGGCATGTGGTTTACCTGAGGGCAAGGGCATCCGTCCCGGCACCTACTGCGAGCCGAAGATGACCACCGTCGGCTCGCAGGACACCACCGGCCCGATGACGCGCGACGAGCTGAAGGACCTCGCCTGCCTCGGCTTCTCCGCCGACATGGTGATGCAGTCCTTCTGCCACACCGCCGCCTATCCGAAGCTGGTCGACGTGCGCATGCACCGCGAGCTGCCGTCCTTCATCAGCACGCGCGGCGGCGTGGCGCTGCGCCCCGGCGACGGCGTCATCCATTCCTGGCTCAACCGCCTGCTGCTGCCCGACACGGTGGGCACCGGCGGCGATTCGCACACCCGCTTCCCCATCGGCATCTCCTTCCCGGCCGGCTCGGGCCTCGTCGCCTTCGCCGCCGCTACCGGCGTCATGCCGCTCGACATGCCGGAATCCGTGCTGGTGCGCTTCAAGGGCTCGCTCGAAGAAGCCGGCAAGCGCGGCGTCACCCTGCGCGACCTGGTGAACGCCATCCCCTACTACGCCCTCGGGCAGGGCCTGCTCACCGTCGAGAAGAAGGGCAAGAAGAACGTCTTCTCCGGCCGCATCCTGGAAATCGAGGGCCTGCCCGACCTCAAGGTGGAACAGGCCTTCGAGCTGTCCGACGCCGCCGCCGAGCGTTCCGCCGCCGCCTGCTCGGTGCATCTCGACAAGGCGCCGATCATCGAGTACATGCGCTCGAACATCACCCTGATGAAGTGGATGATCGCCAACGGCTACGAGGACAAGCGCACGCTGGGCCGCCGCATCAAGGCCATGGAAGCCTGGATCGCCGACCCGCAGCTCCTCAAGGGCGACGCCGACGCCGAGTACGCCGCCGTGATCGAGATCGATCTGGCCGACGTCAGGGAGCCGCTGGTCGCCTGCCCGAACGACCCGGACGACGTCAAGCCGCTTTCCGAGGTCGCCGGCGACAGGATCGACGAGGTGTTCATCGGCTCGTGCATGACCAACATCGGCCACTTCCGCGCCGCCGGCAAGGTGCTCGACGGCAAGACGGACATCCCGACCCGCCTGTGGATCGCCCCGCCGACCAGGATGGACGCCATGATCCTCAACGAGGAAGGCTACTACTCGGTGCTGGGCAAGTCCGGCGCGCGCATGGAGATGCCCGGCTGCAGCCTGTGCATGGGCAACCAGGCGCAGATCAGGAAGGGCAGCACGGCGATGTCCACCTCGACGCGCAACTTCCCCAACCGGCTGGGCATCGACACCCGCGTCTATCTCGGCTCGGCCGAACTTGCCGCCGTCTGCGCCCTGATGGGCAGGATCCCCACCACGGCCGAGTACCTGGAGCAGGTGAAGGCGGTGAACGCCAAGGCCGCCGACGTCTACCGCTACATGAACTTCGACCGGATCGCCGAGTTCAGGAGCGTGGCCGATACAGTCGAGGTTTGAGCCATTGAGCAAGGCGGGCGCGCATAGCGTGTTCGCCGGCTCGATCGAAAACGCCCCTGCCCAGGAAGACGGCAGGGGCGTTTTGCTTGTGCGCCCAGCATGGGCGCACTATTGCGGGTGCAAGTCCTACCGTAAGTTGATCACAGCGAACGAAGTGAAGCGCAACTGCATGAGGGTGACCGAGTGTGGGAAGGAGGCGTGGATCGAAGCTGCGAGCCCGACGCCCCGAAGGAAGTCCCCTTGGGGGATGGACGAGAGTCGGACAGAAGACGTTGGCAAGTAGGGCGAGTGGGCAAGCAGCCACGAAGCTCTCGTGTCAACTACAGTAGCTGGGTCGGGCCATCCCACAGGACGAGCAACAGCGCTCCCCGAGGACTCGACCAAGCATGGACGCTGTCGGGTGGATACACCACCAGATCACCACTCTTGTGTGAGCCGAAGTCGTCGTCAAAGCCGCCCCCAAGAACGTGAATGGTTTCGTGCCCAAGGTGGCGGTGGGCTGGCGCGCTGGAGCCTGGCGTGAAGCGCACCAACGCCAGGCGGCGGGCGGGCCTCCCCGTGCGATAGATCTCATGGATCAGGGCACCGCTTCGGCCTTGAGTGGCGTGTTGCTGCCAGTCGATGCGATCGAGCAACCCGGTCGTGTCGGAAAGCGGCAGTTTGATCACAAGTTGCGGGCTCATCATTGGTTCCTCCGCGAAGGTTTCAGATGGACGGTCAGGACGCCAACCGCCACGATCACCATGCCAGCGAGCACCCATGGATCGAGTGCCTCATCGAAAATCAGGAACGAAGCTGCTGCAGCGGACACCGGGACAAGGTAGAAAACGCTCGCCACGCGGCTGACATCACCTCTCCGAATCATGATGTACAACAAGGTTAGTGCACCGCAGGAAACTCCGACCGTCATGTAAAGCAGTGCCGCAATAAACTCTCCGGACCAGTCCACACTGATGGTCTCGAATAGCAGGGCTGCTGGCAGGCACAGGAGCGCGGAAGCCGCGGACTGGATGGCCCCACCGGTGAACACACTCATTTGGGCACAGAAGCGTTTTTGGTAGAGATTGCCCATCGTGACCCCCAAGAGGCCCAGCACGGACATGCCGATCGCGAAAAGGCCGGCTCCCTCAAGATGGATTTTCTGGCCGACGACGAGGGCAACGCCAATGAATCCGACAAACAATCCTGTCCATTGGCGGACCGTCACGTGTTCACCGACGACACGCGAGGCTAGCACGGCCACCAACAGTGGCTGCAGCGCAATGATCAATGCGGAGAGGGCAGGCGATATACCCAAGTGAATTGACACGAAAACCCCTGCCGAGAAGGTGCCCACCGTAAGCAAGCCGGCAACGGCGATGTGCATGCCTTGTCGCAGGCTTGGCCATGGTGCGCGCAGCAAAACAGCCAGAAAGGCGATCAGCGTTGCCGCCATGGCGAAGCGGATCAGCAGGAAGGTTAGCGGCGGGCTGTAGGGCAGGCCGTACTTGGCGCCGACAAAACCACTACCGTAGATCAGTGCGAAAAGGATTGGCAGTATGAAATGCGTCCCGGGCGCGCGCATTTGCTGCCCACCCAAGGTAGATGCAAGCGAGAATGAAACATTGTGGTTCATGGATGGATTCCTTGATGATGAGGCTGGTTCGGGGATGGAGCGGAGAAGCTGATCGTCTGGTATATCCCTTCTGCATCTGAGGTGTGATTCAGTTTGGGCTCAATGGATGTGCACGACTAGCCCGATTGCGATCAACATGTCGTTGCACTAAAATCAACGCATGACACAGCGGATGCACCAGATCGCCAAGTTGATGATCACATTTGCCCGGGTGGTCGAAGCAGGCGGGATCTCGGCTGCGGCTCGCAGCATGGACATCGACAAAGCCGTCGTCAGCCGGCAGCTGTGCAGCCTGGAAAGTGTGCTCGGGGTCCGTCTGCTACACCGTGCCACCGGCGCTCCGGTGTTGACCGACATTGGCACTGCTGTGTTCGAGCGGGCCACTCGGTTGGTTGGTGAGCTGCAGGAAGTCGAGAGCGAAGTGGAGTTCGCGCGCGAGTCGCCGTCGGGAGTTCTGACGGTCACTACATCAGTGGTGTTCGGCAAACACCAGTTGATTGGGCATCTACCGCGGTTCCTAGAGCAATACCCGAGCATTGAGGTGGAGCTTTGCCTCCTGGACCGCTTTGTCCATCCCATTGAAGAAGGGTTCGACGTTCTGCTGCGCATTTGCGATGAGCCACCGTTGGACCTCGTGGCCTATCGCTTGGCGGATATTCGTCATGCGCTGGTTGCCCACCCGGATTACCTCGCGAAAGCGGGCATGGATGTGTCAGCACCAGAGGATCTCGCCGCGCACTCCTGCCTGTTCTACGGCTACAGGCGGCGCAGGACTAACTGGTTGCTGTGCAGGGAAGGTGAGGAAATCAATGTGGAGGTAACGACCCGCCTTTCCGTCAACAGCGGTGAAGCCGTCCGGGCTGCTGCGCTCCAAGGCCTGGGCGTGGCGCTGTTACCCCATTTCTTGGTGTGGGAGGACATCCAAACCGGGCAGCTTCAGCCGCTTTTGCCAGACTATGAGGTACAGGGCGATCTTGGAACCTCGCTCTATGCTCTGCATCTGCCGGGGCGCCATCGCTCCCCAAAGGTGCGGGCATTCATTGAATACCTGAAGGCGTTGTGGGGCGACACCCCGTGGGACGATTGGCGCAGACCGCCCAGGAGGGGGCAGATCAAACGGTAGAGCCGTGCTGCTTGGCAGAACCGGCAGAGGTAGTCGGTCGCGCCTGCGGCCTGCCCGAACGATCCGGACGACATCAAGCCGCTCTCCGCCGTCGCCGGCGACAGGATCGACGAGGTGTTCATCGGCTCGTGCATGACCAACATCGGCCATTTCCGCGCCGCCGGCAAGGTGCTCGAAGGCAAGAGCGACATCCCGACGCGCCTGTGGATCGCCCCGCCGACCAGGATGGACGCCATGATCCTCAACGAGGAAGGCTACTACGCCATCCTCGGCAAGAGCGGCGCGCGCATGGAGATGCCCGGCTGCAGCCTGTGCATGGGCAACCAGGCGCAGATCAGGAAGGGCAGCACGGCAATGTCCACCTCGACGCGCAACTTCCCCAACCGCCTCGGCATCGACACCCGCGTCTACCTCGGCTCGGCCGAACTCGCCGCGGTGTGCGCGCTGATGGGGAAGATCCCGACGGTGGCGGAGTACCTGGAGCAGGTCAAGGCGGTCAACGCCAAGGCCGCCGACGTGTACCGCTACATGAACTTCGACCGGATCGCCGAGTTCAGGGACGTGGCGGATACCGTCACGGTGTAAACCGCCGTATCACGGAGGCTGACTTTTTCCACAACGCCCCCGACCGAAAGGCGGGGGCGTTTTTCATAGTGCCTTTGCACGCATCCGCAGCCAGGGTTGCGGACATCATCTTCTGCGTCAGCCCGAGGCGCTGATCGCCTTGCCCGAACAATCTCCAGCGTCTGAAAGGCCGCCACTCGTCCGCTTCCATTACAATGACATTCATGGTGATTCCCCACGCATTTCCCTCCGTCATTGCCGGTAACAATCCGCCACTCCTCGTGGTGGGCGCTGGTTTGTCGCTGGAGGAAATCGATCTAGCCAAAATACTTGATGGACTTTCATTGGCAGGAACTGTGCCTTGCGCTAATTCGGTACCATGCTTCAAGCCCTCTGGCGAAAATCCACGCCGGTGCCTCTACTGTGCTACAGAAGCAAAACTAGCTGAACTGGAGCGGTCACCGTCATCTGAGGAGCATGCGCTTTTCAGTCTAGCCCGCTGGCTGACGCTATTCAACGATGACCGCTGGCTGGGCCGAGTAGAACTTCCCCTTGGACGGAATTACATCCGTCATCGCATGATCGTCCGTTTGGCTGCCGACCGACGTCTGGCAGGCATCATCTGCTTCAACTGGGATTGCTTCCTGGAGGCGGCATTCGAGGCCATTGGCATCTCGACGAATGCTCCCACGGGACGCCGGCCCGGAAAACTAACCCGCTATGCGGTTGTCGTTGGACACAAAAGCCAAGGCTCAGCGAACCAAAGTGACGTTTTTCGGATATTTAAGCCACACGGCTGCCGACGCGACCTTGACAGGTCGCTGGAGACAAATCCAACGGACAAGCCGGTCTTCCTCGTTACACGTTCTGATATCGAGAGCGAGAAAGATCATGTCAATAGCGACGTCGACAACTACATTCGCAGCGAAATCAAGGGGCGGCCTCTGCTGGTGGCGGGTTGGCGAGGAGGCGAGCCTTATTTCTGCAAAAGCTTGGAAGACATTGCTGGTGAGCTCGACAAGAACTCACTTGATCGCCTTTCGGTAATAGATCGAGACTGGCAGCACAATCATTTCGCCGAACTCTTCGGCTCAAGCATGGGCCAATCTTTCTTGAAGGTCGGCAGTCATCGTGACACCGACCGTCTGTTCGCGTGGATCTACGCGCACTACGCTCTCGCGCAATTGCGCAACATTGCTGCCAACGGACGGATGCCGGATCAACTGCCGATCCTGAACGGAATCATTACCGAGCTAGATGTGCCAAACCCGTCTCACGACGACACCCTCTTGTCTTTTTTCGACGATTTCCTGCCAACCTGGAGCCGACTTTGCGCCATCGTCGGTATCACGACTTTCAATGGGATCGCACCCCATCGCATCCCACTCGGACCACGTGATTGGCACATTCCTTTCGAGACTTACGGTGACGCCGACCCATTTCAGAATAGGCCAGATCTGGCCGCCGCCGCTCGTCTCTTGTGCTCGCAGGCTTGGACCAATGACTGGCGTTTCAGGCAGTTCCCCGGTGCGCTCTGGCACCCATCGGCACGCCACCTCATAATCCCGCTTCCCTTTGGCTCGGATGCCTCGATGCCGGCCAATACTCTGGCAGCCATAAAGCCCCTGTTGGAAGATTGGCGCCGACAGCCGGAGTTTGCGCGCATTGACCGAGTGCACATACTATTGCTTGGCTCCATCGGGGATCATCGCCAATTACCGGTCCAGCAAGCGGAGACGCTAGGTCGGGGTTACGCTTCCGGCTTGGCCCGTCACTTCCCAGTCGCCAGACTTGGCGCTTTTGCAGAAACCGGCAGCGCGCCAGGCATCTTTCCCCTCATCGCCCTCGATCAACTGAAGGAGGCCAAATGAACACGCCCCTCTCCGACTGCCGACAATGGCTGATTGACCGCTACGCGTCCGCAGGCATCACCTTCAACCAGGACAGCGGCCCCCGCTGGCGGGTGGTTGCCCGTGACAGCCTTACCGGTTCGACACCGGCGAATGAACGAACGGCAGGAGTGGTCGAGGATGGTGAGATCGGACTTCTGCTCTATCTGCTACCTCTTACCGAAGACGCGGAACCTATTGCCAAGCAAGTGACAGAAGACATCAATCGGGGGCTGGAGATACGCTCCAAACTGCTGCCCAAATATAGCAGTAGCGAGAGCCTAGACGTTACGAGGGACGACCCGTTGGGTACGTGGCGCATTTGCCTGCATTGGCTGGTCCCGACCAACAGTGAAGCCAAGTGGCGCGACGCCATCATGCTCGCGCGGCAGCAGAGTGGCGCCTTCGACGAAGTTGCGGTCGACGCCATCTTCTTGAGAAACGGCGAGAGCGTTCGGGCAGCCCTCGACCGCCATGGTCTGCCCCGTCTTCTCTTGTCCACACGACAAGTCTTTGCCCTCGGCGCGTCGGAAGTAGAGAACTGGAAGAGTGCCGATGAGGACGTTCGTGGTGCACTGGCCGGCTTTGCTGATGGGTTTAGTCGTCCAACAGAAAAGGCCATCGCCGAGGAGATCGAGCGAAAAGCCGATGCCTATGCAGCAGGGCGGGTTTCTCCAACTGGGCAAACTCCCACGGAGTTGAGAACCGTCGAGATCGAGAATTTTCGCTCGATTGGCCGACTGAAACTGGATGGCTCGCCGGGACGCGGCGGCGACCACAAGGCGCATACATGGATCGTCTTCGGTCCCAACGGCACTGGCAAGACATCCTTGGCTGAAGCTATATCCATCGCCACGGAAGGTTCATCGACGAAGTTCCGCGATTTCCTAAATGACAAGGATGTAGTCAAGGAAAAGTCGGCCAATGGATATGTGAAAAACTACTTGTCCCCAAAGAACGGGAGTGGGCATGGGGTGGAGCCACGAATTTCCATCGATCCCCGCGGCATGTTGCCGATCAGTCAACAACTGATGGGCAACCTGGACGAAGTCAACGCGGCCCAAACGCGTATAGAGGGCGCTGTCTGCGACCAGGAGGAAAGCAGAAAATTCTCACAGCGATCGTCCGACGAATTGGCTAGCCGTGTCGCCAGCAGCTTTTCGACCCTTGCGCGCGAACTGTCCAACCACCTCGACAACGGCTACGACACGGCCCATGCCAAACGTAGTGCCTTTAACAAGGACTTCGGCCTCAACGCCATAGCCAAGAAGCGGGACACCATTTTCGCCCGCATAGGGGAGCGCAAGCTGGCCGAGGCACTAGCCAGACCCGCAGCCGGCCTTCTCGACTATTTGCGTGTTCGCTCGAAGCTCGGCGGCAATGAAGGCCGCATTGCGGAAACCGCGCTTGCCGAATGGGAAGACATCGACAATGCCTTGCGTTCCCAAGGCGAGATGCTTGCCCGCTTGTCCGCGCTGATTAGCACCAACGAAAAAAGCATGGTAGACGCTCTCCGCCCGTTCGTTGCCAGCTTCGCCACACGCCTTGTGCAAACACGCACCCTGTTGCAATCGCTGAATGAGCAGACCGCTGATCTCTCTGGCGAATTACCCGATCTGTTGCAGGCAGCTCGCGCCTGGGGCGAATGGCTCGCTCGCCCCGCCGCCCCTGCGAGCAGCGAACCCGGCGCCTCTGCCGCGCCACTAAACCGCCGACTGGCCGAGATGCTGGAAGCGAGAAACAAGATCGAGGCACAGGGTCAGGCAGCGCGCAAAAGGCTTGAGCACTTGGTATCGACGCTCCAGTACGTCGCCTTATGGGAAAAAGATCATCCCGATACGTGTCCTACCTGCGCCACCCAACTTTCGGATCGTGGCGGTATCCGCAAGGTGGCACAGGAACTGCACGACGAGGTTGAGGCCAAGTTTGGAGAGATTCGCGCGGAATACCAAACGCGGTCGCAGGAAATCCGTATCATCGAAGCACACCTCAAGGCGCTCGGCCAGGACCAGTGCCCGGTACCTGAACCGACACGCAATCGCCTGAACGATATTTTGTCCCGTGTGGCCGGCCAGCCGTTCGATGCAAGCGCTTGGCTGGGAGTACCGGAAAGACGCGGCGTCGTCGAGCGCCTTCTTGCCCATATGGCAACACCACCTGCTGAGCCGGCAGAAATGGGCCTTGACGGGCAAGCCAAAGTACTCGTGGACGTTTCTGCGGCCATCGCAACAAAGTGGCGGGAAGCTGACCAGATCGGTGAAGAACCAGACGCTTGGGAGTCCGTTAGGACAGCATTCCAAAACTTGACGCAAAGCATTATCGCCGCACACCTGCCAAATACTTTGGAGCGGGTCTGGTGGGAGATGGCTGCCAGCCTGACCAGCGCGCCATGGCTGCTGCCTGAACGACCGCGCTTTCAACTGGAGATTCGGCGAGGCGACCAGCGCGTTTATCTGACAGCGGGCGACAACACCCTTGTCCGCTATTTGCTGAACAATGCCGAGCAGCACATCCTTGGCTTGGCATGGACCTTTACCCGCTTCATGGTAGATAGTCGGTTCCGGCATGCATGGCTCCTCCTTGACGATCCAGCTCAGGAAATGGACCAGCCCACATTCCGCGAACTGACGCGCTTTCTCGCCACACTGTTGCGACTCCATGAGCATGCGGCACGCCCATTCACGTTGCTGTTGCTGCTGCACCAGGAAGAACGTGCCTTGGATGCAGCGAGAGAAACCGACAGCGGTCTCTATATGCTGGGCTGGACAGACCGACAGACCGAATTTCCCGTCGAATCCAACACGGTACGCAGAATGCGCATCAATGGACCAGGTTTCCATAGTCCTCGAGCTCAAATACTATTTGAGTCCTCAGCCATCGAATTCCGCGCCGTTCAGTAGATAGTTGCAGGTAGAATTGGTTCAGTCCAGCGGAGGAGCGCTTCCATGCGCAACATAGTCGAGATCGAATGCCCCCCGAACTGCTTATCGGCCTGCACACCGATGCCTGTGACGCGCGCCATCAATAGGAGTCAGATATGACAACCATTGCAATCGATCTTCCCGACGAGGCTTTTTCCGCGTTGAAGCAGCCACCGTCCGCATTTGTACGCGACATGCGTCGCGCCGCCGCAATTCATTGGTACGCCCGTGGCCAGTTGTCGATGGAAAAGGCGGCGCTGATCGCCGATATGGATCGCGCCGACTTTCTGGCGGCGCTGGCCGTCGAGCAGATCGACGTCTTCGAGGTTGATTTGGACGGCCTGCGGCGGGAGTTGGCGCGTGGCTGATGCGGCAGTCGTCAATGCCTCCCCGCTGATCTTCTTGTCGAAGGCGGGGCTCATCGACCTGCTGCGCGTCGTATCGCCCCAGGTTATGGTTCCCGAACCAGTCGCCATGGAGATCAGCCGGCGCGGATCGGACGACGTTACCGCCAAGGCCTTGGCCGATACGCCGTGGTTGATTTCGGTGCCTGTCACAACTATTCAGCCATTGATTCAATCGTGGGACCTCGGCGCGGGCGAATCGGCGGTGCTCGCCTATGCGCTGCAGAACCCCGGCATGATCGCCATCATCGACGATGGCACTGGCCGGCGTTGTGCCGAAGTATTGGGCGTGCCGCTCTCCGGCACTCTCGGACTGGTGTTGCTTGCCAAGCAGCGTGGAATGATCCCATCGGCGCGACAGGTCGTTGCGACATTGAAACAGCATGGCATGTTCTTGTCAGAGAAAACGATCGACCAGGCACTGGTGCTTGTCGGCGAGTAAACCGCAGCAAGCCCAATATCGCGCCTCACCGACGCCTCGGCCGATCGCCCCGCCGACCAGGATGGACGCCATGATCCTCAACGAGGAAGGCTACTACGCCATCCTCGGAAAGAGCGGCGCGCGCATGGAGATGCCCGGCTGCAGCCTGTGCATGGGCAACCAGGCGCAGATCAGGAAGGGCAGCACGGCGATGTCCACCTCGACGCGCAACTTCCCGAACCGCCTCGGCATCGACACCCGCGTGTATCTCAGTTCGGCCGAATTGGCGGCCGTCTGCGCGCTGATGGGCAGGATTCCCACCAACGCCGAGTACCAGGCGCAGGTCAAGACGCTCGAAGCAAAGTCGGCCGACGTGTACCGCTACATGAACTTCGACCGGATCGCCGAGTTCAGGGACGCGGCAGACGGCGTGACGGTTTGAATCGCCGTATTCCAGCGGCTGACTTTCCCCAACCGCACAAAAACAAACCCCGCCATCGGCGGGGTTTGTCTTTGTGGAGGGATGCCGCGGCCGCCTCAATAACTCCGGCTGCGCAAATGATCCGACCGGCTCATGGTCGCTGCGTGCTGCGCCTTCACGCGGGCACGATAGGGAATGTCGTACAAAAGGCAAATGCCGATGAAGACGAGCGTCACGGCCAGGGCCGAATTGACGCCCCAGGACGCCAGCATCGAGTACACCGGGTAGGCCAGGCCGGCCGATACCAGCAGCCAGATGATTGTCAGGACCGTGCTACCGGTTGCCGCAGATTCTGCTGCCTTGTTCGCCATCGCATTTTCCCTTTCTGATTTTGCCGAATGCATCAATGCGTCCACTCCGTGCAATAGGCATGCCAGACTCGGGATATTTCATGACTTGTTGTTAAGGAAACGCTGAACAAGTCCTTCGACAAGCTCAGGACGAACGGCAAGTTGTTGATTCCGTTCGTGGTGAGCTTGTCGAACCATGAGCGAAATCAACTGGTTCAGCGTTTCCTTAATTTTGAATACATCATAAAAGCCTTAGTCCGTTGGTACTGATGTGCGCCAGAACCCGACGAATTTGGGCACATGGCCCAGCCGCAATTATGCAGGTCAGAAACAAAACGTCGGGGCGGCAACCTGCCGCTGCGCTGCACGCGCCGCCTGTGTCAGGCCCTGATCGCCCCAGGCTTCCGCAGCGATCTCGCGCACGATGACATGGCTCGCCGCCCCGAGTTTTCTTGACCTCCTTGGGGGAGCGAGAACGGCGAAGCCGTTTCCTGTGGGCGCTCAATAGGTCTATGATCGACCTTGATCCGAACGGCTTGGGTCATCACATCCTCAAAAATCCAGGAGACATGAAATGGGAAAGAAATCTTCAAAGAAATCCGCGGAAACCGTCTACAAGATCGTCGAGGTCATCGGCTCCAGCCCGACCTCGTGGGAGGACGCTGCGCGCGCTGCCGTCGAGGCGGCCGCCAAGACCCTGCGCGACCTGCGTGTCGCCGAGATCACCAAGCTCGACATGAAAATCGAAGGCGGCAAGGTGGTGGCCTACCGCTCGCGCGTGTCGATGTCCTTCAAGTACGAGAACTGATTGCCGATTGCTGCCATACCGCCCCGGGGCGCCCTCGCCGTGCCCCCGGGGCTGACTTTCCGCGATACTTGACCCGTCACCCGCTCCGGCTGTCTTCGATCGCCTTCCTCCGCCACACCCAGACGTAATGGGTGCCGGAAACGAACACCGATGTGAATAGCAGGATGAACAGCGGCATCAGCCAGGCCCCGGCGTCGACCAGTTGCGCCGCCTGCGCCATGACCAGCGAAATGACGCCGAACTCGAGGAAGGTATTGGCCTTCGACAGGCGCGTCGGCGCCATCTCGATGCGGCCGACGACGAAGCGATAGGCCACCGCCCCGGCGACGATGATGGCGTCGCGCATGACGATCACCACCGCCAGCCAGATCGGCAGCATGCCCTGCGCCGCCATGAGGATGGCGACGATCATCATGGTCATCTTGTCGGCGACGGGATCGAGCACCGCGCCGAGCTGCGACATCTGGTTGAAGCGCCGCGCGAGGAAACCGTCCACCCAGTCGCCGACCGCCGCCACGACGAAGACGGCGAAGGCCAGCTTGTAGTCGCGGTCGAGCAGCAGGAAGGCCACCACCGGGATCAGCAGGATCCGGCCGATGGTGATGAGGTTGGGCAGGGTGAACATGGCAAGGGAATGATGCCCTGAGTCACGGTGTCAGGCAACGGTGATAGCATTGCCGCTTCGATCCGGAGACCCGCAATGAACGACGCCACCCCCCGCCTGCGCCTCGGCATCCCCAAGGGCAGCCTGCAGGACACCACGCAGAAGCTGTTCCAGCGCGCCGGCTACGACCTGCGCATTTCCGGCCGCTCGTATTACCCGGACATCGACGACGCGGAAATCCAGTGCATCCTCATCCGCCCGCAGGAGATGGCGCGCTACGTCGAGCAGGGCGTGCTCGACTGCGCCGTCACCGGCCTCGACTGGATGCTGGAAACCGGCGCCGACGTCGCGGAACTGGCCGACCTGCGCGCGCCCTGGCCCAACTACGGCACGGTGCGCTGGGTGATGGCCTCCAAGGAGGGTTCTTCCTTCAACACGGTCAAGGACCTGGAAGGCCGCCACATCGCCACCGAGGCCGTCGGCATGACCAAACGCTTCCTTGCCGAACACGGCATCAGTGCCAGCGTGGAATTCTCCTGGGGGGCGACGGAAGTCAAGCCGCCCATCCTCGCCGACGCCATCGTCGACGTCTCCGAGACCGGCTCCTCGCTGCGCGCCAACCAGTTGCGCGTGATGCACGTCGTGCTGGAGAGCACGCCGCGCCTCATCGCCAACCGCGACGCCGTCAAGGACGCCTGGAAACTCGCCAAGATCGAGCGCATGCTGATGCTGCTCAAGGGCGCCATCGCCGCCGCCACGCGCGTGCTGCTGGCCATGAATGTGCAGAAGGACAGCGTCGATGCGCTGCTGGAAATCCTGCCGGCGCTGGCCACGCCGACGGTGTCCACCCTCTCCGACCCGGCCTGGGTCGACCTGAGCACGGTGGTCGAGGAAAAGCAGGTGCGCGAGCTGATCCCGCGCCTCTACGCGGCCGGCGCGCGCGGCATCATCGAACTGCCCATCAACAAGATCATCGAGTGAGCGTCATCCGCCGGGCCGCCCCAAGGATGGCGCAGCCAACACATGGAGCCGCGCACCCCAGGAGTACTTCTTCAGGGTGGCTTGGCCCACCCTTCAGGGCGCAGCGGCGAACGACCGTCACCCCCTTCCGCGGGAAGGGGGGCGGGGGGATGGTAGTTGCATGAGTCCGGAGCGCGCCTTCGGCCCGATCCGCCTGATCCCCGCCGCCAACCAGGGCCGCTACCCGCATTCCAATTCGGTTTATGTCGACGGCGCCGGCATTCTCATCGACACCGGCGCCGACGAGGCCCGCTATCGCGCATTGCTCGCCGGCCCCGGCGTGAAGGAAGTGTGGCTCAGCCACTGGCACGAGGACCACCTGAAGCACCTCGACCTCTTCGACGGCCTGCCGCTGCGCATGATGGCCGACGACGCCGAACCGCTCACCGGCATCGAAACCTTCCTCGACTGCTACGGCATGCCGCAGGAGGAATACCGCGAATACTGGCGCCGTGTCCTGTCGGCTGACTTTCAATTCAAGCCGAGGCGGCCGACGCGCTTCTTCGCGCCAGGCGAAGTCATCGATCTGGGGACATGCACGGTCGACGTCATCCACGCCCCCGGCCACACGCCCGGCTTCACCGCCTTCTTCTTCCGCGAGCCGGCGGTGCTGTTCATGGGCGACTACGACCTCACCCGCTTCGGCCCCTGGTACGGCGACCGCGACGGCTCCATCGAGGAGACCATCGCCTCGGTGCGGCGCCTGCAGCGTCTGCCTGCGAAAGTATGGCTGACCAGCCACGAGGACGGCTGTTTCGAGGGGGATGTCTCCAGGGTCTTCGACGACTACCTCGCCGTCATCGACGCGCGCGAGGCGAAGCTGCTGGATTTTTTATCGGTGCCGCGCACGCTGGAGGACATCGTCGCCAAGTGCATCGTCTACCGCAAGCCGCGCGAGCCGCGCGCCTTCTTCGAGTGGGGCGAAGGCGCCATCATGGGCAAGCACCTCGAACGGCTGATGCGCAGCGGCGCGGTCGCGCTGGAAGACGGGCGCTACTGGCGGGTGCGTTAGCAGGCTGTTGAAAAACGCCCTAATGCCCTTCGATACGCGCTTCGCGCTACTCAGGGCGAACGGTAACGTACTGATTCCGTTCGTGCTGAGTAGGCGGCTTTGCCGCCGTATCGAAGCACCAG